>JAESGX010000054.1_pt1 | contig 232758 bp, 220 predicted proteins | sample 9269801 | NCBI WGS metagenome assembly JAESGX01 (sample SAMN16773122, study PRJNA677054) | algae metagenome | isolation source: Pleurocapsa minor GSE-CHR-MK-17-07R and co-occurring heterotrophs from wet... | place: USA: Lower Calf Creek Falls, Grand Staircase Escalante National Monument, UT ... | reverse complement strand
AGCTCAAGGACTGGCGGCGCATCCATACCCGCTATGACCGATGCGCACACGCCTTCTTCTCAGCCATCTGCATCGCCGCAGCCGTCGCATTCTGGTTGTGATCAATGAGTCCTGAGCCTAGGCAATGTGCTTTTTTGCAATGCAGCATGGCGCAGGTTTGCCATGCAGTATCGGAATGATCCAGTCATGCTTTGGCCTTTTTTGGGCAAAGGCAGGCAATTTCCGCATGAAACGGGGAATTTTGGGGGCAATCCCGCGATCTTCATTCTGAACTTGCCGAAGGTTGGCAGCAGCGTAAGGACAACCTGAAACTCCTCCTTCGACATTGCTCAGTGATGAGGATCCCGGATGCTGCCGGCATGTCTCTACCCCAGCCCGAACCCGAATCCGCGACCCGGCGCTGCTTCCAGCAGGGCGCGGCTGTAGGGGTGCTGCGGGTTGGCGTAGAGCTCCGCCGTCGGGCCTTGCTCGACCACCTGGCCCTTGCTCATCACCACGATGCGGTCGCAGATCTGGGCGGCGACGCGCAGGTCATGGGTGATGAAAAGCACGGCGAGGTCGAAGCGGCGGCGCACGTCGTCGAGCAATTCCAGCACCTGCGCCTGCACCGACACGTCGAGCGCCGACACGGCCTCATCGGCGATCAGCAGTTCCGGCTCCATCATCAACGCCCGCGCGATGCAGATGCGCTGGCGCTGGCCGCCGGAGAACTGGTGCGGATAACGCGACAGCGCATCGGCCTTCAGCCCGACCAGCACCATCAACTCGGCTGCCTTGCGCTGGGCCTCAGCTCGCGACAGGCCGAAGTTCATCGGCCCCTCGACCATGCTGAGCCCGACCGTGCGGCGCGGATTGAGGGAACGATAGGGGTCCTGGAAGACGATCTGGACCTTGCGGCGGTAGGGACGCAGTTCGCCCTGGCTCATCTTCGCGATGTCGATCCCCGCGATGCGGACCTCTCCGTCGGTCGGATCTATCAGCCGGGCCACGCAACGCGCCACCGTCGACTTGCCGGAGCCGGACTCGCCGACGATGCCGAGCGTCTCGCCGCGCCTGACCTCGATGGTGACATCGGTTGCCGCCCTGACCACGCGGCCCTTGCCGAACATGCTCGCTGCGCCGTAGGTCTTGGCAAGGTCCGTTGTCTTGAGCGCCACTTCGCCGACGGTGATGGCGGCGCGTTTCGGCGGCTCGAGGCTCGGCACAGCGCCGATCAGCATCCTGGTATAGTCCTCGCGCGGCCGGCGCAGCACCTCGGCCACAGGCCCCTGCTCCACCAGCTTGCCATAGCGCATCACCGCAACGCGGTCGGCGATCTCGGCCACCACGCCGAAATCATGGGTGATGAACAGCACGCCCGTGCCGCGCCGCCGCTGCAGTTCACGGATCAGTTGCAGGATCTGCTTCTGGGTGGTGACGTCGAGCGCCGTGGTCGGCTCGTCGGCGATCAGCAGCGCCGGGTCGAGCACCAGCGCGGACGCGATCATCACGCGCTGGCGCTGGCCGCCGGAAAGCTGGTGCGGATAGGCATCGTAGAGTTGCGCCACATCCGGCAGTCCGGTCGCGGCCATGATGTCCAGCACCTTCGACTTGCGCTCGTCGCCGCCGAGATCGGTATGGATCGCCAACACCTCGTCGATCTGGTCGCCCGAGGTCATCACCGGGTTCAGCGCCGTCATTGGCTCCTGGAAGATCATGGCCATGCGGGTGCCGCGCAGGTCGCGCAGGCGATCCATCGAGACATGGCTGATGTCCTCGCCTTCGAGGATGATTGAGCCTGCGCTGCGGGTAAGCTGGCCCTTGGGCAAGAGGCCCATCACCGATTGGGCGGTCACCGACTTGCCCGAACCGCTCTCGCCGACGACGCAGACGATCTCGCCGGGGTTGACGGTCAGCGTCAGGCCTTCGACCGCATGCTTCCGGTCAGCGCCGCGCGGAAGCTCGACGAACAGGTTCTCGATGCTGAGGACAGGCCGTGAAGGATCGGTGACGGCCATGCTCACATCCGTTTCGCGAGCTTGGGGTCGAGCCGGTCGCGCAGGCCATCGCCGAGGATATTGACGGCCAGAATGGTGACGGCGAGCGCGATGCCCGGCCAGAGCAGGTTCCACGGCGCGATCTGAAAGAGCAGCCGCGCCTCGGCCACCATGTTGCCCCAGCTTGGAATGGACGGCGGCGTGCCGGCCCCGAGAAACGACAGGATGGCTTCCGTCAGCATGGCTGAGGCGCAGACATAGGTCGCCTGCACGATCAGCGGCGGGATGCAGTTGGGCAGGATATGGCGGATCAGGATCAGCGGCAGGCGCGTGCCAATCGAGACGGCAGCCTCGACATAGGGCTCCTCGCGCACGGTGAGCACGACCGAGCGCACCAGGCGCACCACGCGCGGAATTTCCGGCACCATGATGGCGATGATCACGGTGATGAGGCTTGCGCCCGACACGGACACCAGCGCGATGGCCAGCAGGATGCCGGGAATTGCCATCAGCCCGTCCATGATGCGCATCACGATGGCGTCGAGCCAGCGGATGTAGCCGGCCACCAGCCCGATCACGAGACCGATCAGGACCGACAGCCCTGCGACGGCAAGGCCGACCATGACGGACACGCGCGCGCCATAGACCAGCCGGCTCCAGATGTCTCGTCCGAGCTGGTCGGTGCCGAGCCAGTAGGCTTCGGAGGCCGGCCTGAGCCGTTGCAGCGGCGTGATTGCGGTCGGATCACGCGTGAACATGAACGGCGCGAACACCGCCGCCAGCACGATGGCGCCGAGCACCAGGCTCGCAATCACCACGAGCGGGTAACGCTTGAGAAACGGGAACAGGCCCGTGAGCCGTTCGCGCGGCAGGACTGCGGCAGGGGCGCTCAATAGCGGATCCTCGGATCGACAAGGGTATAGACGATGTCGATGATCAGGTTGAGCGCCACGTAGATCAGCGCGAAGAACAGGATCAACCCCTGGATGATCGGGTAGTCGCGCCGCGTGATGGCATCGACCACCAGCCGCCCGAGGCCGGGGATGTTGTAGACGCTCTCGGTGACGACGACCCCGCCGATCAGCAGCGCGACGCCCAGCCCGATCACCGTGACGATGGGCACGGCAGCGTTCTTCAGCGCGTGGCGGAACAGGACCTTCGCCTCGATCTGGCCTTTGGCGCGTGCGGTGCGGATGTAATCCTCGCCCAGCACCTCGATGACGCTGGCCCTCGTGATGCGCGCGATCAACGCCACATAGATGAATGACAAAGTGATGGTCGGCAGCGTGATCTGGGTGAGGAAACGGCCGAAATCAACGAAGGGACTGGTGTAGCCCTGCACCGGGAACCAGCGCAGGTTGATGGCGAAATTGAAGATCAGGAAATAGCCCATCACGAACACCGGCACCGAAAAGCCGAGCACGCAGATGACCATCACCAGCCGGTCGATCCAACTGCCGGATTTCCATGCCGCCAGCACGCCCATCGGCACGGCCACCGCGACCGAGAAAATGATCGTGGTCAACGCCAGCATCGCGGTCGGCTCGATGCGCTGCGCGATCAGCGTGGTCACGGGCAGGCCGGTGAACAGCGACGTGCCGAGGTCGAAGCGCAGCAGTTGCCCGATCCAGCCGAGAAACTGCTCATGCAGCGGCTTGGTCAGCCCGAGCGCGACGCGCACGCGTTCGACCTGTTCCGAAGACGCAGTGTCGCCTGCGAGGATCGCTGCCGGGTCGCCTGACAGGCGCAGCATGAAGAACACGATCAGAGCCACCACCCCCATGACGGGGATGGTCGAGAGCACGCGTGTGGCGATCAGGCGAAGCATGGCTGGCTTTCTGGTATTGATTGACGCAAGGCACCAGCGTCAGCAGTGTCATGACCCGACTTTTACCGGTAATCTCTCGCCACCAGAGAATTTCGCACAAAAGTGGGCACCGGTTTTATGAGTACGAAATGCTCTAGATAATTATGATCTAAACGCAAACCCCGCATCGAGATCACCGGCACAAGGCCGGTGATGACACTGATGTGAGTGGCCTCAGGCCTTCTTCACATTCCAGAAGAACGGCGGTGCGTTGAGGATGCCCGAGACATTGTCGCGGAAGCCGGTCGGCACGTAGAACATGCCGGTGTAGATGCTGAAGCTCTGTTCGAACGAGCGTGCCTGCACCTGCGCGGCAAGCGCCTTCTGTTCCGCTATCGAGCCTGACTCGGCATAAGCCGTGCGCAGCTTCTCAAGCTCGTCATCCTTCGACCAACCAACCCAGGCGCCCTGTTCGCCGAGGCCCGAGAGCGCGAACTGGATGACCGGATCGAGCAGGTCCGCGCCTTCCCACCAGGTGAAGAACATGCTCCAGCCGCCCTGGTCGATCGGGTTCTTGGAGGTGCGGCGCTGCAGCACGGTGGCCCAGTCCATGGCCTGCGCGTCGACGTTCATGCCGATGCGCTTCAGCACATCCGCCGTGTATTGCGCCATGGCGCTCTGCACCGGGATGTCGGTGGTGGCCAGGAGCACGATCTTCTCGCCGTTGTAGCCGGCGGCTTTCAGCATGGCGCGGGCCTCGTCCAGCGAGGACTTGGCCATCAGATCCGAGCCGGCCGTGTTCTCGAAGGTGGTGCCGCACGGATAGACCGAGGTGCAGACCTTGTAGAACTCGGGGTTGCCGATGGCGACCTTGAGCAGTTCGCTCTGGTTGACCGCCTTGGCGATGGCACGGCGGATGGCCGGGTTTGCGGTCGGCCCCTGCAGCGCGTTGAAGCGCGCCATGCCGAGGTTGCCGAGCGGGTTGAAGTTGGCGACCTTGACGCCGGGCGCACGGCTGACGATGGGCAGAAGGTCAGCCGGGATCTGCTCGTAATAATCGACTTCACCGGACACGAGCGCGTTGAGCGCCGTGTTCGGATCGGGGAAATTGACCCATTCGACGCGCTCCAGATGCACCACCTTGCCGCCTGCGGCGTTGGACGCGGGTTCCGAGCGTGGCACATACTTGGCGTTGCGGTCATAAACCACGCGGGCGCCGGGTCGGTACTCGGCCTTGTTCCAACGGAATGGGCCCGAGCCGATCATGTCGTCAGCCCCGAGACGCTCGGACGTCGGCTTCTCCGCATAGCGCTTCGGCATCATGAACGGCACGTTGGTCGACAGCTTGCCGATCGATTCGAGCACGAGGCCATAGGGGCGCTTGAGCTTGATGACGATGACCTTCGGGCCATCCGTGGTGACGCTGTCGATATAGGTGAAGAGCCTGCGACCCATGCCGTCGGCCTGGCCCCAGCGCACCAGCGAGGGCACGCAGTCGGCCGAGGTCACGGCGGTGTCGTCATGCCAAGCAAGCCCGTCGCGCAGTGTGATGCGGTAGGTCAGTTTGTCGGCCGAAATCTCGACGCCGCTGGCCATCTGCGGCTTCACGGCGAGTTGCTCGTCCTGCGCGAACAGCGTGTCCCAGACCATGTAGCCATGGTTGCGCACGATGTAGCCGGTGGTGGCAACCGGATCGAGCGTGGTCAGCGCCGCATGCGGGATGACGCGCAGCACGCCCTTCGGCGACGCCTGCGCCAGGGCTGCCTGCGAGCCCGGCAGGGCGAGGCCGCCCGTCAGCGCTGCCGCGCCTGCCATCAGTTCACGACGAGAAATGCTCATGTCAAGGACCCTCCCAAGGCCAACTCCGGAACTGATTACAGGACGCCATTGCGCCTTCTGTCAACTTGGCGTCTGATTGTTCAGCCAACGCCCGTTTCGCGGGCAGTTTCCCGATCTCAGAAAGCCCGCCAGATGCGCCTCCTGCTTGCGATGATGAAGCACGAAACCAACACGTTCTCCCCGGTGCCGACACCGCTGCAACGCTTCCGCGACTGGGGCATGCACGAGGACAGAGCTGTGGTCACGGCCTATCGCGGCACCAACCATCCGCTTGCGGCCTACATCGACCTGGCGGCGGAAATCGGGGCGGAAATCGTCACGCCCATCGCCGCCGAGGGCATGCCGTCAGGCCCGGTCAGCCGCGAGGCGTATGACTATCTCACCGGCCGCATCCTCGACGCGCTCGCGACTCAAGGGCCCTTCGACGCGGCATTGCTCGACCTGCATGGCGCGATGGTGCCGGACGGCATGACCGGTGGCGAAGGGCCGCTGCTGAAACGCATGCGCGAGATCGCGCCGGGCCTGCCCATCGCCGCGACGTTCGACATGCATGGCAACATGACGGATGAGATCATGGCCAACGCCACGGTGGTGGTCGGCTACAAGACCTATCCGCATGTCGACATGTACAAGGCAGGCGAGCAGTGCGGGCGCATCATGCTGAGGGCCCTGAAAGGCGAGGTCACGCCCGTCATCCGCTTCGGGCAGGCCGGCATCCTGGCGCAGACCTTGCGGATGGGGTCGGATGAGGAGCCGATGCAGGGCGCGATTGCCGCCTGCCTTGCCGAGGAAGCGCGCGCGGGCATACTCGCCGCCTCGATTTTCGGCGGCTTTCCGATGGCGGACATCCCCGACGCGGGCCTGTCGATGGTCGTGGTGGCCGATGCGGGAACAGGCGGCGGGCACGACATTGGACAGGCGGCGTGCGATCGGCTTCTGGCCTATGCGCAGGCCACCCGCACCGACTGGTTCCACGTGCATCATCCGCTCGACGCCGCCGTTGCGCGCGCCAAGACCATTGCCGATGGCCCCGTGGTGCTGCTCGACCATGCCGATAATGTCGGCTCCGGCGGCACGTCTGACGTGATGACGGTCATCGCCGAGGTTTTGCGCCAAGGGCTGGAAGGTGTGGCCATGGCGGCGGTGTGGGACCCGGCGGCAGTCCAGATGATGCAGAAGGCAGGGGTCGGCGCGACGATCACGCTGGAGCTTGGCGGCAGGACGGCGATGCCGTCCATCGGCCTAGCCGCAAAGCCGTTGACCCTGACCGGCAAGGTCAGGCGGCTGTCGGACGGCGAGTGGACCGTGCGCGGGCCGATGTACACCGGCAGCCGCGTCACGGCCGGGCCAACCGCGGTGTTCGAGACGGGTGGCATGCAGATCGTCGTCACCAGCCTGCACCACGAGCCGTGGGATGCGGGCATCTTTACCCACATCGGCATCGACCCGGCCCATTGCCGCTACATCCTGCTGAAAAGCCGGGTGCATTACCGCGCGGGGTTCAGGCCGTTCGAGAAGCACCGCATCACGCTTGACGGCGATGGCGTCACGACCTCGGACAACACGCGGCTAAGCTATAGCCACCTCAAGCCGGGCACGTATCCGTTCAATTGATCCCCCGCCGCATCAGCTCGCGCTCCCAGTCGAGCGCGTGGGTGACGATGGTCGGCAGGTGGTCGAGCTTCGGCGACCAACCAAGCTCGCCGCGCAGGCGGTCGGCATTGGCCACGATGGCAGGCGGGTCGCCGGCACGGCGCGGCCCCTGGCGGACCTCGAAATCGACGCCGGACACCTTCCGGACCGCCTCGATCACCTCGCGCACGGAATATCCCTTGCCGTAGCCCGCATTAAGGACAACGCTTTCGCCGCCGCCGCGCAGGTGATCGAGCGCCACAGCGTGTGCCTCAGCGAGATCGCTGACGTGGATGTAATCTCGCACGCAGGTGCCGTCCGGCGTCGCATAGTCCTGGCCGAACACCTCCATGAAGGCGCGCTTGCCGACGGCGGCCTGGGACGCGACCTTGATCAGGTGAGTGGCCACGGGCGTAGACTGGCCGTAGCGGCCCATAGGATCGGCGCCGGCCACGTTGAAGTAACGCAGCACCGCATACTTGAAGCCGTGCGCTGCGGCGGCGTCGCGCAGCATCATCTCGCTCATCCATTTGGATGCGCCATAGGGCGAGACGGGCGCCGGCGTGCGGCTCTCGCGCACCGGCTCCAGCGAGGTTTCGCCATAGACGGCGGCGGTGGAGGAGAAGATGAACTCCCGAACCCCGCCAGCGACGGCCGCTGCCAGCAGCGCGCGCGTCTTGACCGTGTTGGCGAGGTAATAGCCGAGCGGGTCGCTGACCGATTCCGGCACCACGATGCGCGCGGCAAAATGGATGATCGAGGTGACGTTGTGGGCGCGGATGACATTCAGCACGCTCTCGACATCGCCCGCATCGGCGACCGCCAGCGGCACGCCTTCGGGCGTCGCCCAGCGAAACCCGGTGGACAGATTGTCGAGAACGACGACGGGCTCGCCGCGGTCGGCGAGGTTGAGCACCATGTGCCCGCCGATATAGCCGGCCCCGCCCGATACAAGCACTGTCATGGTGTGGTCCTGCGAGGTTGTAATGTCGGATCATACCCGACATCGCGGGCACAACGAAGCGTTCCGGATTCTGCCGTTGCTCAGCCTGTCCTCATCCTTCGACAGGCTCAGCCATGAGGATCGTGGCTTGTCGATGATGAAGATTTCAGGTTTTGCCGATGAAGAGGATTGCAGGTTGCCTGACGATGAAGATCGCCGGAGATCCCGTCAAAACGTCCACCTCTGCGCCCGCTGGATGAGGAAATCGCGGAAGGCCTGGACGCGGGCCACGGTCTTCATTTCCTCCGGATAGACCAGGTAGCTGTCGAGCGACGGCATCTCGACCTCGCGCAGCACCTGCACCAGCGTTGAGCCCTGTTCGACCAAATAGTCCGGCAATACGGCAATGCCGGCGCCGTGCTCCACCGCATTGCGCAGCGCGGCTATGTTGTTGACCAGAAGGTGCGGCACGCGCGGATTGCGCGGATCGCGGCCCGCCGTGCCAAGCCAGTGGACCGAGAGCAGGTAAGAGGGTGAATGCCCGCCGAAGGAGAGGATGCGGTGATTGTCCAGTTCCTCCAGCGATTTCGGCTCGCCATAGCGCTTGAGGTAGGCAGGAGCCGCGTAACAGTGGAAATGCACCGTGAACAGCTTGCGCTGGATCAGGTCCGGTTGCTGCGGCTGGCGCAGGCGGATGGCGATGTCGGCCTGGCGCATCGACAGGTCGAGTTCCTCGTCAGTGAGGATGAGTTCGACGCGGACGTCAGGATACGTGTCGAGAAACTCGCCAAGGCGGGGCGCCAGCCAGCGGCTGCCGAGGCCGACCGTGGTGGTGACCTTGAGTTCGCCGGAGGGATGCTCGCGGGTTTCGGTGAGCTGCGCCTTGGTCTTTTCCAGCCGCTGGGTCATGTCGCGCGCGGCACGCCACAACAGTTCGCCCTGCTCGGTGAGGATCAGGCCGCGCGTGTGCCGGTGAAACAGCGGCGCGCGCACCTCGCGTTCGAGCGCGCTGATCTGGCGGCTGACAGCCGACTGGCTAAGGCCGAGCGTGTCGCCCGCCTTGGTGAAGGAGCCGGACTCCGCCACGGTGTAAAAAATGCGGATCCGGTCCCAGTCCATTGCTTTTGATCCCCCCGGCAGATCGCCCATGCGTTTTGTGCATGGTGCGGCGGAATCATCCCGTGCGTCAAGCTGATGTGAGTGGTCTCGCACATGAATAACGCTGATGGATGCGATCACGTGGGACGGGTGGGGGCGGGGCGCTTCGCGCAAGACAGTGTCTGTCTTCCGGGTTCCGTCCATGGCTTCGCAAATGCGGGCCCCGGAAATGCGCAGGACGCTCAGCGCATGTCTCGCGTGAAGCGCTCCGAAGCATCACTCCGCCGCCATCTTGGTGCTTTCCTGCGCGGCGAGCCATTTTTCGCTTTCCAGCGCGGCCATGCAGCCGAGGCCGGCAGCGGTGACGGCCTGGCGGAAGGTGTCGTCGGCTACGTCGCCTGCTGCGAAGACGCCGGGAATGCTGGTGGCCGTCGAGTTGGGTTTGGTGATGATGTAGCCGCTCTCCTTCATCGCCACCTGGCCCTTGAACAGGTCGGTCGACGGCTTGTGACCGATGGCGACGAAGAGGCCGTCGGTTTTCACCTCGCTCACCGCTCCGGTCTTCAGGTTCGCGAGGCGCACATGGGTGACGCCGGGCGTGCCTTCGCCGCCGGGCAGCACGCCGCAGATTTCCTCCACAGCAGAATCCCAGATCACCTCGACTTTCGGGTGCTTCAGCAGGCGGTCCTGCAGGATCTTTTCGGCCTTCAGGCTATCGCGCCGGTGCACGAGCGTGACCTTGCTGGCGAGGTTGGCGAGATAGAGACTTTCCTCGACAGCGGAATTGCCGCCGCCGACCACGACGACTTCGCGGCCCCGGAAGAAGAAGCCGTCGCAGGTTGCGCAAGCCGAGACGCCGAAGCCCTGGAAAGCCTGCTCCGACGGCAGCCCAAGCCACTTGGCTTGCGCGCCGGTGGCGATGATCAGCGCCTCGCAGGAATAGGTGTCGCCGCCATCGCCCCAAAGGCGGAACGGGTGGCCGGAAAGGTCGACCTTCGAGATGTGGTCGGAGATCATCTTGGTGCCGACATGCTCGGCCTGTTTCTGCATCTGCTCCATCAGCCACGGACCTTGGATGACGTCCGCAAAGCCCGGGAAGTTCTCCACATCGGTGGTGATCATCAACTGGCCGCCGGGCTGGAAGCCGGAGACCATCACGGGTTCGAGCATGGCGCGGGCTGCATAGATGGCGGCCGTATAGCCTGCGGGGCCGGAACCCACGATCATCAGTCTGGCATGGACATGGGCCATGGCGGTCTCCTCAAGCGGTCTTCAGGTATGGGCCTTGCGAAAGGCGCGATAGGCCTCGAGCGCCGCTTCCGCGATCGCCCTCGTGCTATCTAGGGGTTCGTAGGGCTGCCCCACAAGATTACCATCGAAGCGGTGCACAACTCCGTGATCGGCAAGCGCGTCGAGGAACTTGCCGATCTTCCGGTGTCCGCCGGAGGGCTCGAACACGAGCACGGGCTTGCCCGTGGCTGCTGCCTCGCCGATCATGTTGACGCTGTCGGCGGTGACGACGATCGCGTCGGCATTGGCCAGAAGCGCGATGTAGGGGTTGGGGCCGTTGCCGTCCCACCACCATCCGCCTGAGCGGGCAAAGGTCTCGCCGACCATGACGGCCAGCGCTTCGGGCGTTCGGCGCGAGCGCGAGCCCATCAGCGCCACGCCGCTGGCGGCAAGCTGGTTCAGATTCTGCACGAAGCGTGTGATGTCCTCGGGCTTGAAGCGATGATGGCGGCTGTTGCCGCCGACAAGCACGGCCACGCGGCGGCCCGGCAGCGCCGCGATGGGCCCAGGCGGATTGAGACGGGCCTCCTCCAGCGCCGCGCGTGTGACGCCATGCGGCGAGACCAGCGTGGTCATCACGTTCGGCGCCCGCAGCGGATCATGGGCCGGCGTCCAGATGAAATCCGCCGTCCTCGCGCCCGTGCGCGGGTCCTTGAGGATGATCGTGAAGGTGCGCCCGCCGGACAGGCGCTTCACGGCACGGACATAGGGAATGGTGCGGCGGGCCGAGGTTATCAGGATGTCCGGATAAGGCGGGGCGATCGGGCTGCCGGGCTTCAGCGGGCCTTCGCGGGGATCGATCGGGCCGCGCGGCATCAGCCACGTGAACGGCGCGCCGGGCTTCACCACCCGCCGCGAGGGGGTCAGGCCCATGGCCTCGGCCACGCCGTTGCACTGGGCGAGATCGCCAGCCTTGCCGTCGGTGATGATCCAGCTTGTCGGGGTCACGATGTGGCGCTGTTCCTGTTGCTGCTTGACGGTGCTTGTTTGGCAAAGAACGGACCGCTATGCCAGCCTTGATGCCGATCTTGCCTTGGTGGCATGTTGATGATGCAGCCGAAAGGCCCGCGTGATCGTGCCGTCTGCCGGAGACCTTGCCTTTTGCCCGCACGCCTCGACGAAACCGACCGGCTGATCCTCAGGCTCCTTCAGGCCGACGGTCGCATGACGAATGTCGAACTGGCGCAAAGGCTCGGCATGTCGCCGCCGCCGGCGTTGCGGCGGGTCAAGGCGCTGGAGCAGGCCGGCTTCATCACCGGCTACCGGGCGCTGGTCGACGAGAGGAAGCTGGGCTTCGAAGTCTCGTTCTTCGCTTTCGTGCATCTGGCCAGCCAGGCTGGGCCGGATCTGGCGGAGTTCTCGGCCCACGTCCGGGCCATGCCGATGGTGCGGGCCTGCTGGACCTTGTCCGGCGACATGGATTTCATCCTGACCTGCGTCGCGCCCGACATGAAGGCGTTTCAGGGCTTCGTGGCTGACATGACTGCGTTGCCGAACGTGCGCAACGTGCGCACCGCGCTGGCGCTGGACAAGGTCAAGGATGAGGGCGCGGCGCCGGTCTGACGCGCTGCAGCCTCGCGGTCACTGTGATCGGCCCGCCAGACGGTCAGCCTGCAACTGATCGATGATCTCGAAGCGCTGATACAGCGGATGGACGATGATGTAGCTTCGGCTGCCGACAGGTTGCTGGACGAACTTGGCATCGACGCCGTCATGAAAATCGATCCTGATCGAACCGTCGCAGGCCTCGCAGGCCAGTCTTGCGATCTTGTAGGGCTCGATCGCCATGGTTTTTGCCTGCGTGCGGTCTGCATACCGGATGTTGAAGGTGCCGTTCGTGGTGTTGACGAGTTGCACCTCCGCTCCGGCGATTTCGACGAGCGCCGCCCTGTCGAGAACATTGCCGAGGTTCGACTGGAACGGGTTAGCGGCCAGGCCCGGCATCATCGCCGGGGCTTGCCTCCTCTGGACGGGAGCGATCGTCTGAAGCCGGTTCGGCGCCTGCAGCGACGATCCCGGCGCAAGCGGAACCCGAGGGCTCTGCTGGGCGGACGTCTGCAGCACCGTCGACAGCAGGACGGCGCACACGCGTGCCGCCAGCAATCCCTCCCGTGGCCGTCTGACGCTCATGCCAGCCTCCTTTGCATCCAGGCTCGTCTGCATCACGGCGCCTGCGATCCTCCCGCAGGCGGCGGCTGTGCCGCAGGCGATGCTGGAGGAGAACTCATGCGGCCCAGAATGTAGCCTACAATGGTGCCGAACAGGCCGAAGGCCGGCGCAACCTGCTCATTGCTGAACCCGGCCGTGATCAAAACGAGCGTGCCGATGACAATCACGACGACGATGGCGAAGCGGATGAGCTGCTCGGCATACTGGTCGAGCAATTTCCGGAACACGAACAGCACGATCCCGAGAGTCGAAATTCCGAAACCGACATTCAGGACCGTGAGCCAGAACTCGTATGGCGTCCGCGACGAAAAGAAACCGGTCAGACTGCGTTGCGCCGCGTTGTCAGCCACGGGCGCGGCACCAGTGGCAACGCCGGTCACCGTGTTCGGTGGCAGGGGCGTCTGCTGCGAAAAGGCGGGATCGATCAGGCTTGGCAGGACGACGGCAAGCGCGACGACCAGTGCCAGCGCGCTGGTTCTGCGGAGGTCATGCAGTGATCGGAACTGCGCAGCCATGCCAGTATATTGGCACAGATCGGACGGTCGCGAAAGTCAAATCTGACGTTAGGTCAATTTGATGGAGTCACGGCCCTGAAGTTCAGGCTCAAAGCGCCCGTGCCAGCCAGCCCGCGTAGTGATCGCACAAGGCGGCCGTGCGGCGTTGCTCGTTCTGCGGGCCATACCAGGCACCGCCCGAGGAGGATGGCAGGGTTGCCAACTGCGGATGGCGGGACAGGACCCTGCGCCCGTCGAGGACCAGAGCCTCGCCGTCCATGTAGTCCGAGGACGAGCCGCCGCCGCCAAAGCGAAAACCGTCGCCGCCCTCGCCGCCGGCATAGGAACTGAGTTGCACCCCGGTGATGCGCACCAGCAGGGCCGGCGCGCCGCGAACACCGGTGCGGCCCGCAAAGGCGCGTGCGAGGGAGCGGGCCAGGTTGGCCTCGATCTCGCGGGCATACGGCCCCAGCCCAAGTTCCCGCAGGCGGGATGCGTCAGCCGTGATGCGGGAGTAGGCCTGCGCCTGCGCCTGCGCCGGAGCAGCAAGAGCGCTTGCGCCGAGCGCGAACAGCAGCGCGCGGCGCGACAGGGGAAACGTCTGGTCGATGGTGCTCATGTCGCACTCCCGGATGGGTCTTTGACCCTACGCGAACACTCGGTTCAAAAGATGGCGGTTGAGCCGGGCTCCTGCAAACTGCTCAGCCAAACCTGACGCCCGTGACCTCATAGGACTTGCCGCCGCTCGGGGTCGGCACCTGCACGGTGTCTCCCACGCTCTTGCCGATCAGGGCGCGCGCGATGGGCGAACCGATCGAGAGCTTGCCGGAGCGGACGTCGGCCTCGGGTTCGCCGACGATCATGTAGGTGCGTTCTTCCTCGGTGTCCTCGTCGATCAGCTTCACGGTCGCGCCGAACTTGATGCGGTCACCAGTCATTTTCGAGATGTCGATCACCTCCGCACGGCCGATCATCGATTCGAGCTCGAGAATGCGGCCTTCGTTCAGCGACTGCTGCTCCTTGGCCGAGTGATATTCGGCGTTCTCGGACAGGTCGCCAAGCGCGCGCGCCTCGGAAATCGCCTGAATGATGCGCTGGCGCAGCACCTGCTGACGCTCCTTGAGTTCGGCCTCAAGCGCGGCGAAGCCGGCGATGGTGATGGGAACGCGGTCCATGACCGGTCTCCTCTTTCAAAAAAGCTGCCGTGCCTGCGGGTCAATCACCCACAAGCGCACGGCTTGATGATCGGTTGTGGTTCGCCCCGGACCGCTCAGGCGGCCGTGTTGAAGTACGACTGGAGGGATCGCACCTCAAGATCGCCGCTGCGGTAGGCCCTCATGCCCTCTGCTGCGGCAATCGCTCCCGACAAGGTGGTATAATACGGCACCTTGTGCAAGAGGGCGTTGCGGCGGAGCGAGCGGCTGTCATTCAGGGCTTTCGGCCCTTCGGTCGTGTTGATCACCAGCGCGATCTCGTTGTTCTTGATCGCGTCGACGATGTGGGGACGGCCTTCGAGCACCTTGTTGACGCGGGTCGGCGAGAGGCCCTTCTCCTTCAGATAGCGCCAGGTGCCGCCGGTCGCGCTGATCTTGTAGCCCAGGCTGTCGAGCATGCGCGCCGTGGCAAGGATGCGCGGCTTGTCGGCGTCGCGCACCGAGATGAAGATGTTGCCGGAAATCGGCACCTTCGAGCCTGCGCCAAGCTGGCTCTTGGCGAAGGCGACATCGAAGGAGCGGTCAAGGCCGATGACCTCGCCGGTCGAGCGCATCTCGGGGCCGAGCAGCACATCCACGCCGGGGAAGCGGGCGAACGGAAACACAGCCTCCTTGACGCCGACATGGTTCAGCACTTTCGGCTTCAGCCCGAAAGACGCGAGGCTTTCGCCGGCCATGACGCGCGCCGCAATCTTTGCGATCGGCTCGCCGATGACCTTGGCCACGAAAGGCACCGTGCGCGAGGCGCGGGGGTTGACCTCGAGCACGTAGATCACGTCGTCCTTGATCGCGTATTGCACGTTCATCAGCCCGCCGACATCGAGCGCGATGGCCATGGCTCTTGTCTGGCGCTCAAGCTCTGCCAGCATTTCCGGCGACAGCGAGCGCGGCGGCAGCGAGCAGGCACTGTCGCCTGAATGGATGCCGGCCTCCTCGATGTGCTCCATGATGCCGGCGATGTAGGCCGTCTTGCCGTCAGCCAGACAATCGACATCGACCTCGATGGCATCGGACAGGTAGCGATCGAACAGCAGCGGGTTCTTGCCCAGCACCATGTTGATCTGGCCGGTCTTGTCGTTCGGGTACTTGGCCTTGACCTCCGACGGGATCAGCGAGGGCAGGGTGCCCAGCAGGTAATCCTCGAACTGGCTCTCGTCGCGGATGATGGCCATGGCGCGGCCGCCGAGCACATAGGACGGGCGCACCACGAAGGGCAGGCCGAGATCGGCCGCGATCATGCGGCTTTGCTCGACCGAATAGGCGATGCCGTTCATCGGCTGCTTGAGGCCAAGCTTGTCGAGCAGCCGCTTGAAGCGGTCGCGGTCCTCGGCAAGGTCGATGGCGTCTGGCGAGGTGCCGAGGATCGGGATGCCCGCCTGCTCCAGCGCGTGGGCGAGCTTGAGCGGGGTCTGGCCGCCGAACTGGACGATGACGCCGTGCAGCGTGCCGTTCTTCTGTTCGACGTGCAGGATTTCCAGCACGTCTTCCGCCGTCAGCGGCTCGAAATAGAGCCGGTCTGAGGTGTCGTAGTCGGTCGACACGGTCTCGGGGTTGCAGTTGATCATGATGGTTTCATAGCCCGCATCTTTCAGTGCGAAGCAGGCATGGCAGCAGCAATAATCGAACTCGATGCCCTGGCCGATCCGGTTGGGGCCGCCGCCGAGGATGACGACCTTCTTCCTGTCGGTCGGCCGCGCCTCATCCGCCATCGCGCCTGCAAAAGGGGGTGCGTAGGTCGAATACATGTACGCCGTCGGCGAGGCGAACTCGGCGGCGCAGGTGTCGATGCGCTTGTACACGGGGCGCACGTCGAGGCCGTGGCGCAGCTTCGTCACCTCTGCGTCGGTCTTGCCAGCCAGCGCGGCGAGCCGCTTGTCGGAAAAGCCCATGGCCTTGAGTTGCCTGAGCGCGCCCGGCGTCGTCGGCAGGCCATGCTGGCGCACCTTGTTTTCCATGTCGACGATGCCGCGGATCTGCTCGATCAGCCAGGGGTCGATCTTGCAGCTTTCGAACACCTGCTCATCCGTGAAGCCGAGCCGCATGGCCTGCCCCACCTGCAGCAGGCGGTCGGGGGTCGGTGTGCCGATGGCGGCTTTGATGGCGTTGTGATCATCGCCCTGGCCGAGGCCCTCGATCTCGATCTCGTCGAGGCCGTCAAGGCCGGTTTCGAGCGAGCGCAGCGCCTTCTGCAGGCTTTCCTGGAAGGTGCGGCCGATCGCCATGCTTTCGCCGACGGATTTCATCGACGTCGTGAGCGTCGTTTCCGATCCGGGAAACTTCTCGAAGGCGAAGCGCGGGATCTTGGTGACGATGTAGTCGATGGTCGGCTCGAACGAGGCAGGCGTCGCGCCGCCGGTGATGTCGTTGGCGATCTCGTCGAGCGTGTAACCGACCGCCAGCCTCGCCGCGACCTTGGCGATGGGAAAGCCCGTGGCCTTCGACGCCAGTGCCGAGGACCGCGAGACGCGGGGGTTCATCTCGATGACGATCATGCGGCCATCGGCGGGGTTCACCGCAAACTGCACGTTGGAGCCGCCGGTCTCGACGCCGATCTCGCGCAGCACCGCCAGCGAGGCGTCGCGCATGATCTGGTATTCCTTGTCGGTCAGCGTCAGCGCCGGGGCAATGGTGATCGAGTCGCCGGTGTGCACGCCCATCGGATCAAGGTTCTCGATCGAGCAGATGATGATGCAGTTGTCATGTCTGTCGCGCACCACCTCCATCTCGTACTCCTTCCAGCCGAGCACGCTTTCCTCGATGAGGACTTCGGAGGTGGGGGAGGCATCGATGCCGCGCTCGACGATCTCGATGAACTCGGCCTTGTTGTAGGCGATGCCGCCGCCGGTGCCGCCCATGGTGAACGAGGGGCGGATGATGGCAGGCAGGCCGATGTCTTCCAGCGCTTCCAGCGCCTGCCCGAGCGTCTTGATGTGGTGCGAGCGGCAGGTTTCGATGCCGATGCGGGCCATCGCTTCCTTGAACAGCTCGCGGTCCTCGGCCATGTCGATGGCTTCGGCGGTGGCGCCGATCATCTCGACGCCGAACTTTTCGAGCACGCCCATCTTCTTCAGAGACAGCGCGCAGTTCAGCGCCGTCTGGCCGCCCATGGTCGGCAGCAGCGCGTCGGGTCGCTCCTTCTCGATGATCTTGGCGACGATTTCGGGCGTGATCGGCTCGACATAGGTTGCGTCGGCCAGATCGGGGTCGGTCATGATCGTGGCCGGGTTCGAGTTGACCAGCACGACGCGGTAGCCTTCCGCCTTCAGCGCCTTGACCGCTTGCGTGCCGGAATAATCGAATTCGCAGGCCTGGCCGATGATGATCGGGCCCGCGCCTATGATCAGGATGGATTTGATGTCGTCGCGTCTTGGCATCGGTCCAATCCCGGCACTGGGCCGGGCTTTCAGGTTCGCGCAGCGCCATCCCGAAAGGGTGACCATCGGGGCGGCGCGAGCATGGCAAAGCGTGTGTGCTGAGCCGTGCGTATAGACCGGGCGTGGAGCCAGCGAAAGAGGGTGCGCGGCTTTTCGCACCAGCAATGAGCGGCGCCTGCGATGCGATGGTCATGAGCGACGAGCAGCGCCTGCGATGCGATGGTCGTGCCTTACGGAGAATCCCTGCTTGCGGCATCCGGCCGCAAGCAGGGTTCATCTTGTTCGAGGTCTCCGGGCAAGCGCCTTCTGCGCAGCCGGCGAACCGCATGGTTTTCGCGCGAAGGGTTCAGTGCGCGACGCTTGCCCGTGCCTTCAGGAAGCGGAGAACCAGGGTTGGACCTTCATGCTCGTCCCAGATCAGTTCCAGTTCGGCTCCGCCCTGCCGCGCAAGCTCCGAAAGCTCGCGGTCGAGACGGATGAGGGAACGCGGGAGGCAATTGGAGTTTGAGCCGACGATGGTGACGACGGCGTCGCCCTCATCAAGGTCAAAGGCGACGCGCAAACCGGCGCGGGCGCTGGATAGCCCGGCAGCTTCGAGGACGACGGCAGACAGAAGCGCAAACACGAGCCTCAGGTCGCCATGCACCACGACAGGACGGCCAGTTGGCTCGAGTTTCACGGTCTGGCTGCGGCGTTCGAGCACGGGCAGCATGGACGTCACGACAATGTCTGTCAGCAGCGGCAGATCGCAACGCTCAGTCGGTGTTTCGGATAGAAAACGACGTGCGAAAGTCGATTGCAAGAATGCAACCTGGTTCATGGGAACCTCCTGTTCAACCATATCAGTGTGATCCGGAGGCCCCCGTCCGGCGTCCATCCCCCGATGGGACGCCGTTCGTCATCCGGTTTAGCTCAAGTCAAGGAAAGGAAAGGCGCACAGCCCAACAGGGCTTCAGTGGGCGAAGATTGCACGGTGCGACGCTATTCTAGCGACCGGCAAGGTTCGTGAACTCTAGCACGAAGAGATATCTGCCCCTAAGTCGCCATCTCCATGTCCTGGATGGCGTTCTGCCGGCGGGATTGCACTTGGCGAATCACCCGACATGTTTTGACATTCAGTCAATTTCGATTTTGCGAAAAGTTCGTAAATTCACTTACGCAAAAAGCTGCAAGCGGCTGCCGTTAATGATTTATTAACTTTTAACCGACGATCGGAGCAAGCACCGGCGTGAGCGCTCCGAGGGTCTCGCCGGTCCTGCTCACCGTCATGGTCTGGGTCTGGTTGTCCTTGGTGAAGACAATCTCGACCGTGTCTCCCGGAGTGGAGCGCGTCAGGTTGATGCGGTCCTTCACGTTTGGATCGCGCGAGATGATCTGGATGTCATTCGTCGAGATGAAGATGTCGACATCGCCGCGGGCAAAGCCGCTCAGTTCGATGCGGTTGGTCTTGTTCCAGTCGCTGACCTGGCCTGTGAGCGTAGAGCCCATCAGCACATTGTCTGCGCCGTCCCCCTTGGCGAACTGGTAGATGCCGCCGGTGTTCATGCGCACAAGGTCATCGCCCTTGCCGCCGCTCACGGTCGCATAGAACGTCGCGGTGATGTCGTCCTTGCCGTCGCCGCCATCGACCTTGCCGCCTGCCAGCAACAGGATGTCGTCGTCGCCTGCCCCGCCTTCAAGCGTCGCGTCGCTGAAGGCGGTCAGCTTGTCGTTGCCAGCGCCGCCATTGGCAAAGCCGCCTGCGCGCAGCGAGATCGCGTCATTGCCTTCACCGCCATCGGCGTTGATCCTGGCTTCGCCAATGATGATGTCATCGCCGTCACCGCCGAACGCCAGGCCTTCGACCGGGTTCTCTTCGTCTTCGCTGCCGGTGGCGAACATCGTGATGCGGTCATCGCCCGTGCCGCCGATGGCGAGCGCATTGCCGAACAGAATGTCGTCGCCGTCCTCGCCAAAGACATGGTTGCCGATGACGACGTCGTCGCCGAGGCCGCCGTAGAGTTCGGCATTGCCGTCACTCACCACGTAGTCATTGCCTGCGCCGGCGCGCACCAGCGAATTGTTCGCGCCGGACAGGAAGATCACGTCCGAGCCTTCGCCGCCGGCGACGTCGATGGTCGACAGCCGCGTGTCCTCGCCGCCGGGGTCGTTCAGGTCCAGCACCACCGTGCCGCCATTGTCGCCGGTGCGGGCCTTGACGATGAAGCCCTCGTTGGCGCGGGTCGCCACGCCGGCATCGGCCACGCGTACGGTGGGCAGCACGGCCTCCGGATCATCCGGATCGATCACGACATTGCCGACCGCCGCCTCCAGCGCGCGGCGAGTGATCTCGACGGACGCGCGCCCCTGCGCCTGCACGTTCGTCGGCAGTTGCCGCTCGAAGATGTCGCCGAACTTGCGGCCGGCGCTGGCTGCGGTCGCGAAGATCGAGACCGGAGCGGGTTTCCTCGCAGAGCCGCCGCGCAGCGCGTTGCCGAGCGCGCCGATGATCGCGCTGCCCGCGGAACTGTCGCTGCCGCTCAGGCTGCCGACCACATCGGCAATCGAGACGCCGCCGGAAAGACCCAAGGGCTGCGAGCCGGCGCGCGCGTTCGCCAGGCTCTCGACCTGCAGGAGGCGGTTGACAGAGCGCTTGGTGGCGCGTTGCAGGGCATCGGACAATTCGCCGGTGCGGATGATGCCGCGAGCTTCCTCGAGCCCGTTGAGGGCAACGGCCAACTGACCGACGCGGTTGCTGAGGGTGTTGAGGTTGTTGGCCTGTGTGCGCAGGTTCGACTGCGTCAGTTCGACTTCGCGGCCGGCGGCCTGGCTCACCTGCGACAGCGCACGCGCGCCTTGCCGGACGCCGGCGGCGGTGACGAAGGCGCTGTTGGGTGAGCGGTCCGAGATTTCGACCATGTCCAGCCTGTTCCTGTTCGAATCAGGGATAGAGGCCTTGTGTTGAGAAACGCTGAAACGGTCGGTGCGGATTCGCCGGCATATCGCATGGTTTGTCAGCGGATGGCCTTGCCGATGGCGAATGGTCTTGCCCGCGGCGGCATGACGCCTTTAATGCGATGGTGCTTCTCCGTTTGCGGTCCTGCCTGTGCGCTTCTCATATTCTCGTCTCGGTCTGACGCTTCTTGTCGTGTTCTGCGGCCTGGCGACCGCCTCGCCGTGGCCTGCTTCGGCGCAGATGCCCGTAGGCTGGAAGGTCGGCCCCGAGGCTGCGGCGATCGAACGGCGCGTCGACCGGCTGATCCGCCAGATGTCGCTGGAGGAAAAGGTCGGCCAACTGCATCTTTACGGCCGCCGCGAGGGCTTCGACCTTGGCGAGGTCCGGGCCGGCCGCATCGGCAACGTGATGAACTTCATCGATCCCGCCGAGATGGCGGCGGTGCAGAAAGCGTCACGCGAAAGCCGCCTGAAAATCCCGTTGCTGATCGGGCTCGACGCCGTCCACGGCGTCTCCACCTATTTTCCGCTGCCGCTCGGCCAGGCGGCCACCTTCAACCCGAAGCTGGTGGAGGAAGCGGCGCTATGGACCGGGCGCGAAGCCCGGGCGCTCGGCGTCAACTGGACCTTTGCGCCGATGGTCGACATGAGCCGCGATCCGCGCTGGGGTCGCCTGCTCGAAGGCGCGGGCGAGGATGTTCATCTTGCCAGCGTCATGGCGGCGGCGCGCACGCGGGGCTATCAGGCCGGCGGCGTGGCGGCCACCGTCAAGCATTTTGTCGGTTACGGCGCCGCAGAGGCTGGCCGCGACTACAACACCGCGTGGATTCCGGCCGAGCAACTGCACGATCTGCACCTGCCGCCTTTCAGGGCCGCCCTCGACGCGGGTTCGCTTTCGGTGATGGCGGCGTTCAACTCGGTCAATGGCGTGCCGGCGACCGCCCATCGCGGCATGATGGTCGATCTCTTGCGCGGGAGGTGGGGTTTTCGCGGCCTTGTGGTCTCGGATTTCGGCTCGATCCCCGAGCTGATGGCCCATGGCGTTGCCCGGGACGAGCCCGAGGCGGCGCGCAAGGCGCTTTCGGCAGGCGTCGACATCGACATGATGGGCTTTGTCTATGCCAGGCACCTCGCGGCGGAAGTCCGTGCGGGGCGCGTGCCCGTCGCGCAGGTCGATGAGGCCGTGCGCCGGGTGCTGCGCGTCAAGTTCCATGCCGGGATGGACAAGATCGCCGACATCGACCCCGGGACTGCCGAGGCCGCGCTGCAATCTCCGCCGGCGCTGGACGCGGCGCGCAGGGCAGGGCGCGAGTCGATCATCCTGCTCGAAAACGATGGTGTCCTGCCGCTCGATCCGGGCCGCGCAAGGCGCGTGGCGGTCATCGGCGCGCTGGCGCGGCCCGATCAGGAGAAGGTCTGGACCGACCCGGCGGGCGTGCCTCGCAAGCCGATCGAGGGGCTCGACGCCGCCTTGGCGCGGCTGCTCGGCGCAGGTTCCACCGTCATCTTCCAACCGGGCGTCTCGACCTATTGCGGCCGCGAGTTCGCCGATCGTACTGCCGCGATCGCGGCGGCATCGGAAGCCGACGTCATCGTCGCAAAGCTGGGCGAGGACTGCGAATTCATGGGCGAGGGCGCCTCGCGCACGCGCCTGACATTGCCGGGCGTTCAGGACCAGTTGCTGGAAGACCTGATCGGGACGGGCAAGCCGGTCGTGCTGGTGCTCGCCACTGGCAGGCCGCTGGTGCTGACCCATCTCAAGGGTCGCATCGCAGCCCTGGTGCAGACCTTCCACGCGGGCTCGGAAGGGCGCACGGCCCTGGCCGAGGTGCTTACCGGGGCCGTCAACCCGTCTGGAAAGACGCCGATGAGCTTTCCGCGCAGCGTCGGCCAGATCCCGGTTCACTACGACCACCTGCCGACCGGCCGGCCCGAGACCAAAGGCCGGTTTCGCTACGAATCGATCTTCATCGACGAGGCCAACGAGCCGCTCTATCCGTTCGGGTTCGGGCTGTCCTACTCGCCTTTCAGCTTCAGCGATCTTGTGGTCGAGACCCCGAATGTTGCGGCCGGCGGTGATGTCAGGGTGAGCGTGACCATGACGAACGCCGGATCGCGGGACGGACAGGAGGTGGCGCAGCTCTACGTTCGCCAGCCGGTCGCCGGCATTTCGCGCCCTGTCAGGCAACTCAAGGCTTTCGACAAGATCATGCTGAAAGCCGGCGAGAGCCGCCGCATCAGCCTTGGCCTTGCCGCCGGCGCGCTTGGCTATCACGATGCCCAGGGCCGCTACATCATCGAGGCGGGGCGCTTCGAGCTTTTCGTCGGCAACTCGTCTCTGGCCGGTCTGAAAGGCGAGTTCATGCTTGTCGAAAACCCGCGACGAGCACAGGAACGGAAAGGTGCGAAGCGATGAGCAGGCAGGTCGGCGTCGTCAGTGGCACGTATTCCAGCACCGACCTGATCGGCGGGCCGGGCAGTTTCGTGACGCATTCCGTCTCGGAACTGGCGCTCGACATGGGCGGCATTCCGGGCGACCGGCATGCCGGCCTCACGCGCCGCTCGAACGCGCGGGAGCCGTGGCTGGCGCGCGGCACCGTGCTGCGCAACGACCGGCAACTGTCGGTGCTTTCGGTCGAGGAGCTGGCGCTGATCGCGGCAGCCCTCGGCATCGCGGCAGCGACACCCGAACTGGTCGGCGCAAATCTGCTGGTCGAGGGCGTCGGCGATCTGTCGCGCATTGCGCCGGGTTCGCACCTCGCCATCGGCGGCGCGTGGGGCGGCCAGAGCCAGTTCGACGGCTCCGCGCTGCTGCGCGTCGAGGCCTACAACAAGCCTTGCCGCGGTCCAGGCCGCACGCTGGCCGCAGCCTTCGGGCAACCTGAGCTTGAGTTCGCCTTCGTGAAGGCGGCTGCCTCGCTGCGCGGTCTGGTGCTCAGCGTGGCATTGCCCGGCGTAATCCGCGCGGGGGACGCGGTGGTGGTGCTGGAACCGCTGACGGCGCGTTGATGCCGTTGTCCTTGCGAGGCGCAGTCGAAGCAGCCCAACTTTTGCGCGCAAAATGCTGAATTGCTTCGGCTGCGCTCGCGATGACGAGAATTCCATCAATTCAACGCCTGCATGGCGTTCATCATATCAATGCGTGAGCAATCCGCGCGGCAAGCAGATACAGCGAGTTTGAAATACAACGCTTCTGCTCGTCCGGAACCAATCCCCCATGTCTCCCGCCACGCTTGGACTTTTCCTTGGCTTCCTCGGCGTTGTCGCTTTTGGCAGCACGTTTCCGATGACGCGGCTGGCGGTGCAGTGGTTCGATCCATTGTTCGTCACCTTCTGGCGGCCCGGCCTTGCAGGACTTCTGGCGCTGGTCGTGCTGCTGGCGCTGCGCCGCCCTGTGCCCAATCGCGAGGCGCTGATCCTGATGGCGATCTCGACCAGTTGCATCGTCTGGGGTTTCCCGGGGTTGGTGAACCTTGCCATGACGTTGATGGAATCATCGAACGCGGGGGTCATCGGCGGCATCCTCCCGATGGCGACGGCGGTGGCGGCGGCGCTGATCCTGCGCGAGAAACAGCCGCTTGCGTTCTGGATCGTGGCTGCGCTCGGCATGCTGTTCGTCGTCGGCTTTGCGCTGCGGGGTGGCGGCGGCTTCAAGCCCGGTGACCTGATCATGATCGTCGCCGTCGCCATTGCAGGCATCGGCTATGTGCTCAGCGCCAAGCTCAGCCGCACCATGCCAGGCTGGGAGGTGGTGTCGTGGATCCTCGTGATCGCGCTGCCGGTCAACCTTGCCGGCATGCTTTGGACCTGGCCGCCCTCTGCCGGTCCCGGCAGTTTCGCGGGCGCAAGCATGAGCGCGCTCGCGGGGTTCGCTTACGTCACGGTGATCAGCCAGTATGTCGGCTTCTTCGCCTGGAATGCCGGGCTTGCCATGGGCGGAGTTGCGCGCGTCGGGCAGGTGCAGTTGCTGCAGACGTTCATCACGCTGATCTTCGCCGCTGCGATTGTCGGCGAGACGGTGGAGCCCATCGTGTGGGCATCGGCTGTGGTGGTGGTGGCTCTGGTGTTCGCGGCGAAGAAGCTGGCGCGGTCGTAGCGCGCGCTTCCGGGGCCGGCAGCCGCGCGCAACGGTTTACCCCAACGCGCCAACCAGTTTCCTGAACACGTCGCCGCGGTGCTCGAAGTTCTCGAACTGGTCATAGGACGCGGAGGCTGGCGACAGAAGCACGCAGATGTCGCCGTTGCCGCCGTGGGCAGCGGCATCACGCGCGGCGGCGGCGACGGCCTTGTCGAGTGTGCCGCACATTTCGAAAGGCACCGAACCTTCCAGCGTTCTGGAAAACATCTCGGCCGATGCGCCGATCAGGTAGGCTTTCGCGACATTGGGGAAAAAGCGGCGCAGGCTTTCGATGCCGCCCTCCTTGGCCTTGCCGCCGGCAATCCAGAACACCTCGCGGAACGAGGTCAGCGCCTTTTCGGTCGAGTCGGCATTGGTGGCCTTGGAATCGTTGATGAAGACCACCCGGCCCTTCCGGGCGACCTCCTCCATGCGGTGGGGCAGGCCGGGATAGGTCTTGAGCGCTGCGGCGATCACGTCATCCGCAAGGCCGACCGCCGAGCAGGCGGCAAAGGCTGCCGCCGCGTTCTGTGCGTTGTGCATGCCGCGCAGCGAGCCGATGCCCGCGAGGTTCGCGACCACGCGCGGCTTGCCAGCCTCGACGCGGACAAGGCGGACATCGAGCGAGCCGTCGTTGGCGGTGACGCCGGCAAACACGCCGTTGTCCACGGGGGCCTCGGCCGAGATGCGCCAGAGCGGCAGGCCCGTGGCCGCGCGGCGCGAGGCCATCGCCTTCGAGCCCTCGTCATCGACACCGATGATGGCGGCGCCGGAAGCCGCGACCAGCCGTTCCTTGATCGCGGCGTAGTTCGCCATCGAACCATGGCGGTCGAGATGGTCCGGCGTCAGGTTGAGATGGATGCCGACGCTTGGATTGAGCGACGGGGCCAGATCGATCTGGAACGATGAGCACTCGATGACATGCACGCGGCCATCGGCAGGAGGCATCAACGAGAGCGCAGGCGCGCCGATGTTGCCGCCCATCTGGGCGTCCTTGCCGGCGGCCTTCAGGATGTGGGCGATCAGCGCCGTGGTGGTCGACTTGCCGTTGGTGCCGGTGATGGCGATGAAGGGCGCGTTCGGTGCCAGCTTCGCCCGTTCCAGACAGAACAGTTCGATGTCGCCGATGATGGGGATGCCGGCTTTGCGTGCCAGCTGCACCGTCCAGTGCGGCCTTGGATGCGTCAGCGGCACGCCCGGAGAGAGCACGAGCGCATCGAAACCTTTCCAGTTGGCGGCGCGCAGGTTGCCGGTGCGCAGGCCATAGCCGGAGGCGATGCCGACCGAGCGCTCGTCATCATCGAAGCAGACGACCTCGCAGCCGCCGTCCCGCAGCGCAAAGGCCGTGGCCGCGCCCGAATTGCCAAGGCCGAAGACGGCGACCGTCTTGCCGACGAAAGAGGTGATCGGTGTCATGGACGCTCAGCGCAGCTTGAGGGTGGAGAGGCCGACCAGTGCCAGCACCACGGAGATGATCCAGAAGCGGATCACGACCTGAGCTTCGGTCCAGCCCTTCTTCTCGAAATGGTGGTGGATCGGCGCCATCAGAAAGACGCGCCTGCCGGTGCGCTTGAAGACCGCGACCTGGATGATCACGGACAATGCCTCGACCACGAACAGGCCGCCGACGATGGCCAGCACGATCTCGTGCTTGGTGGCCACCGCGATGATGCCCAGCAGGCCGCCGAGGCCGAGCGAGCCGGTGTCGCCCATGAAGATCTGCGCTGGCGGGGCATTGAACCAGAGAAAGCCGAGGCCCGCGCCGATGATCGCGCCGCAGACGACCGCCAGTTCGCCTGTGCCGGGAACGTGGTTGATCTGCAGATAGGTGGAGAACACCACGTTGCCGGTGAGATACGCGATGAAGCCGAAGGTCGCGGCGGCGATCATCACGGGCACGATGGCGAGGCCATCGAGCCCGTCGGTCAGGTTGACGGCGTTGCCCGCCCCGACCACCACGAAGGCCGCCAGAAGCGGAAACAGGATGCCGACATGGATCAGCGCGTCCTTGAGCAGCGGAATCGAAAAGGCTTGCGAGAGATTGGTCGGGGACATCAGCATGATGGCATAGCAGGCGGCCACGGCGATGATGGTCTCAAGCGCCAGCCTGGCCTTGCCCGAAAAGCCGTTATGCGACTGCTTGGTGACCTTGAGAAAATCGTCATAGAACCCGATGGCGGCATAGAGGAACGCGACCAGGATCACGATCCAGACGAACGGGTTCTTGAGGTTGGCCCAAAGCAGCGTCGAGACGATGAGGCCGCCAAGGATCATCAGGCCGCCCATGGTGGGCGTGCCGCGCTTGGCCAGATGGCTTTCGGGGCCGTCTGTGCGGATCGGCTGGCCCTTGCCCTGCTTGATGCGCAGCCAGGCGATGGCGGCGGGGCCGAAGAAGAACACGAGCATCAGCGCTGTCGCGGTCGCTCCAGCCGTGCGGAAGGTGATGTAGCGGAAGATGTTGAGCGGGCCGAAGAGGCTCGAAAAATCGGCTAGCAATGCGAGCATGATGTGGTTCGGCGCTCTTTGTGTCGGGTCGCTCTAGTCGGCGGAAACGGGCGGAAAACGGGCGGTCATGGCCTTGACGAGCGGCCCCATCTTCGAGCCCAGCGAGCCCTTGACGGTAACGACATCGCCTGCGCGCAAGGCATCGAGCACGAGCGCTTCGAGATTTGCGGTTGTGGCGGCATACGCCCCGCGGCGGGTTGATGGCAAGGCATCGTAGAGATTTCGCATCAGCGGCCCGGCAGCAAAGACAAGGTCGACCTTGTTCTCGGCGAGCGGCGCCGCCAGATCGGCGTGCATGCCGGGGCCGTCAGGGCCCAGTTCCAGCATGTCGCCGAGCACGGCGATTCGGCGTCCACGCCCGGCCGGGGCAAGGCGGCCCAGGTTCTCCAGCGCCGCGCGCATCGACGCGGGATTGGCGTTGTAGCTCTCGTCCATCAGCGTGATGTTGCCGCCTGCGGCATTCAGCAACTGGCGCGCCCCGCGCCCTTGCGGTGGCCTGAGATCGCCCAGGGCCAGCGCCGCCAGCGCCAGGTCGGCGCCGATCAGCTTCACGGCGGCCAGCACAGCCAGCGAATTCATCACGATGTGCTTGCCGGGGCTGCCGATCTTGTAGGTGACCCGCGTGCCCATGACGTCGGCGTCCACAACCGAGAGGTCGGCCTGCAACACACAGGACAGCAGCCGGACATCGGCTCCCTCCGCGTCGCCGAACGTGATGAAGCGGCTGGCCCGGCTGGCCATGGCGTGGGCACGCAGGCGGGCCGTGTGTGGTGTGTCCGCATTGGCGATGGCAACACCGTGGGCTGGAAGGCCTTCATAGATGGCGGCTTTCTCGTCGGCTATGGCGGCGATGCTCGGGAAGGACGCAAGATGCACCGCCTGCACCGTGGTGATGATCGCCACATCGGGCCGGGCCATTCTGGCGAGCGGCGCGATTTCACCCGGGTTGCTCATGCCGATCTCGTAGACGCCGTAACGCGTGGCGAGCGGCGTGCGCACCAGTGTCAACGGCACGCCCCAGTGGTTGTTGTAGGAGCCGACCGGGGCCATGGTCTCGCCCTGCCGCGACAGCACGAGTTTCAACGCCTCCTTGGTGCCGGTCTTGCCGACTGATCCGGTGACGGCGATCACGCCCGCTTCAAGCAAAGCACGGCGCGTCATGCCGGCGCGTTCCATGGCCCGCAGCACGTCGTCGACCACCGCAAGCGGGCCTGCGCCCTTGAGCGCCGGGGCGTGGGCCTCGTCGACCACGGCAATGGCCGCGCCTTTGGCGAAGGCGGCCGGCACGAAATCATGACCGTCGCGCGTGTCGATCAGCGCGAAGAAGGCGTCACCGGCTTCGATGGTGCGCGTGTCGATGGATGCGCCGCCGATGATCGCCGGCATCGCGCCTTCGAGGCGCGCGCCGAGGGCCGTGATCAGGTGCGGACCGGTCCAGAGGGGTGTGGTCATGTCAACTCGCGCATGGCTCGGGTGATCTCGTCATGGTCCGAGAACGGCAAGGTCCGGTCGCCGACGATCTGGCCGCTTTCGTGGCCCTTGCCGGCGACGACCAGCACGTCGCCGGGTGCGAGCAGGCCGACCGCGTGGCGGATGGCCTCGGCGCGGTCGCCAATCTCTGTCGCGCCGGTGGCGGCAGCCATGATCTCGGCACGGATCTGCGCCGGGACCTCGCTGCGCGGGTTGTCGTCGGTGACGATGGCGACGTCGGCCTTTGCCGCAGCGATCGCGCCCATGATCGGGCGCTTGCCCTTGTCGCGGTCGCCGCCGCAGCCGAAGACGCAGATCAGCCTGCCGGTGGCATACGGGCGCAATGTCTCGAGCACCGCGCTCAATGCATCGGGCTTGTGGGCATAGTCGACCATCGCGAGCCCGCCATTGTGCTCGGCGACGCGCTCGAGCCGTCCCGGAACGCCTGTCAGCCCGGAGATGGCGTTGAGGGCGGCCCCGGTGTCCTCACCGGTGGCCAGCGCGAAGCCGGCCGCGACGAGCGCATTGCCGGCCATGAAATCGCCGACCAGCGGCAAGGTGACGGCACTCTCGCGGCCATCGTGGGCAACCGTCAGCCGCTGAGAGAAGCCGATGCGCTCGATGCCGGCCAGGCGCAGCGTCTCGCCGGCATGGCCGACCGTGATCAGCCGATGGCCGCGTGCTCTCGCCGCCTCCGCGGCGCGGTCGCTCCACGCCCCGTCGAGATTGACAATTGCCGGCTTGCCGCGCGGTAAAAGCTCCCACAGGCGCAGTTTGGCCTGAAGGTACTCTTCCATGGTCGGGTGATAGTCGAGATGATCGCGCCCGAGATTGAGGAACGCGGCTGCGGCAAGGTTGACGCCATCGAGCCTGCGCTGGTCGAGCCCGTGGGAGGAGGCTTCCATCGCCAGATGGCTGATTCCGTCGCCGCTGAGCCTGTCGAGCGTCGCGTGCAGGGTCACCGGGTCCGGCGTGGTCAGCGAGCCGTATTGCGCGCCGGATGAGGTGATCACGCCGATGGTGCCGAGGCTGGCGGCCTGGCGGCCGAGCGTGGCATAGATCTGGCGGGTGAAGTCTGCGACAGAGGACTTGCCGCTGGTGCCGGTGACAGCAACAATGGTGGCAGGCTGCCGCGGATGCACGCGGGCGGCGGCCAGCGAGAGCGCGCGGCGCGGATCGTCGATGCTTGCGAAGGCAATGGCGGCCGGCAACTCTGGCGGGCGAACGCCTGTGCCGATCACCGCCACCGCGCCCCTCGCGACGGCATCTGCGGAGTAGCGCGCACCGTCCGTCTTTGCGCCGGCATAGGCCACGAAAACGTTGCCCGGTTTCACCGCGCGGCTGTCCATGGTGACGCCCGAAGCCGCACGACCTTGCTCGGCCGGCGAAAACGCATCCGGAAACAGGGCGCCAAGGGTCAGGGAAGGCGTCAGGGCGGGGGTGAGAGGTTCTGGCATCGCCTCACGTCAAATCAAGAAAGCCGCAGGCTCCGGACGCGCCTGCCCATGTCCACGCAACGCAATGCAACCATAGAATCTCAGCGCGTGCCCCAGGCTCCGACCCGAGCCATCAGCGGGAAGGGCCGGTCCGGGGCCTCGAAGCGCGGGGGCAGGCCGAGGATCGGCGCAACCCGCTCGATGACGCGCCCCGTGGTTGGCGAGGCATTCCAGCCCGAGGTCGCATAGCCGTGGGTTTCGGGCAGTCCCTGCGGTTCATCATACAGGATCATGAAAAGATAACGCGGTTTGTCCGCCGGGGCGACGGCCATGAAGGTGGTGAAGACCTTGGTCTTGGAGTAGCGCCCGTTGACGACCTTCTCGGCCGTGCCGGTCTTGCCGCCGACATAGAAGCCCGGCACCGCCGCCTTGGAGGCCGACCCACGCTCGGCATTCAGGCGCATGACGTAGCGCATCGCCTCGGAGGTTTCAGGTTTGATGAGACGGGTCGCGATGGCCTTCGCGTCGGCTTCGCTGCGCTTGAGGAATGTCGGCGGGATCAGCAGCCCGCCATTCATCAGGGCGCCCGTGGCCATGGCGGCCTGAAGGGGCGCGACCGCGAGGCCGTGGCCGAAGCCGATGGTCATGGTGTTGAGTTCGCCCCAGCGCTGCGGCACGATCGGCGCTGCGTTCTCGGGAAGTTCCGTGACGAGGCGGTCAAGCTGCCCTGCGCGGCGCAGGAAGCCCTTGTGGTGCTCGACGCCAAGCTGCAGCGCCATGCGCGCCGTGCCGATGTTGGACGAATAGACGAACACTTCCGGCACCGTCATGATGCGGTTCTTGGCATGGAAGTCGTTGATCGTGTGCCGGCCATAGCGAAGGGCCGAGCGCGCGTCGAACGTCGAGTTGACGTTGTAGCGGCCCGAATCCAGCGCCATCGCCACGGTCAGCGCCTTGAAGGTCGAGCCCATCTCGAAGACGCCGACGTTGATGCGGTTGATGTTGTCGGGATCGAGCGCCTGAACCTGGTTGGCCGGGTCGAAATCTGGCAGCGACACGGTGGCGATGACCTCGCCGGTGTTGACGTCGAGGATCGAGCCGGCGGCGGCCTTGGCCTTGAACTTGATCATGCCGTTGTAAAGTTCGTCGCGCAGCGCGTGCTGCACCCTAAGGTCGATCGAAAGGCTGACCGGCGGCAGGTCGGTCAGCTCTGCATTGAGGCCGGCGCCCTTCGGGTTGATCAGGCCCTTCTGGTCGATGTGCTTCTCGATGCCGGCGATGCCGATGTTGTCGATGTTGGCGAAGCCGAGCACATGCGCGGCGGCGTGGCCGTTGGGATAGACGCGCTTGTTCTCGGGCACGAAGCCGACGCCGGGCAGGCCCAGGCGGTGGACTTCCGCCTGTTGGCGGGGCGTGATCTCGCGCTTGACCCAGACGAAGCCACGGCGACGCTCGAAGCGGTCGCGCAATTCCTTGGCGTTGATGTCGGGCAGGACGGCGGTGAGCAGTTCGACCGCCTCGTCCTTGTCTAGGATCTTGCGAGGTTCGGCAAAGACCGAGACGCTGCGGATGTCCTTGGCCATCACCTCGCCGTTGCGGTCAAGAATGTCGGGCCGGGCGGCGGAGGTCGCGTCGGCAGTGGCGCGACGCAGTCCGACCGGCTCGTCGGGCTGGACGGCAAGATAGACCAGTCGCCCGCTCAGCGTCATGAACAGCCCGCCGAAGAACAGGACGATCAGGCCGACGCGCGGCTGACTCTTGTCGCGGCTCATCGAGAACAGGCTGCGCAGGAAACCGCCGACGCGTCTGCCGGCGCGGGGCTGGCGCACCGGCGTTTCGGCGGCTGGTTCGTTGTGGCTGGCGTCAGGGGTCATGGCTGCGGCCTCTCACGTCAAGGGTTTCGCGGGGATGGGCGAGCAGGCGCTGCCACAGCCGGGCGCGGGGTCGTGTTCGCACCCACGCTGGCAGGCGGCCTGATGACCGTCTCGCCGTTGCCCGCGACGCGCAGCGTGGCCGGCTTCGGCGTCAGGGCAGCGACCGCTGCAGGCCTTGTCGAAGCAGGGCTTGCGATGCCGGGCTTGGCGACAACAGGCTTGGCCGTGACAAGACGCGCTGCGACGGGCTTTGGTGGCAAGGGCCGCTGGGTCATCGGCCGTGTGATGCTGGCGGTGGGGGCATCATCACGCATCAGACCCAGCGCTTCGAGCTTCTTGCCGATGTCGTCCACCTTTGGGCCTCGGTCGGGAATGTCAGAGAAGCGCACGAGTTGCGTTGCCGCCAGCGGCTGCAATTGCAGATGGCGCTCGCTCAGCGCCTGAAGACGGTCGGGCCGGTTCAGATGCTGCCATTCCGCTTTCAGGACAGCGATGGCCTCGCGTTCCCTCAGCGATTGCTGCTTCAGCTTGGCGAGCTGCTCGCCGTAGAGCAGCGTGTCGTACTTGATCGTGTAGGCATATGTGGCCGACGAGATCAGCGCGCCGATGGCGACGATGTGCAGGAGCTTGATCATCGCCGCCCCCGCCGTTCGGTCTTGCCTGGCTTCGGTGGAGCGACGCGCGGACGATGCCGCACCGTCTGCTCCGGCAGTTCGGCCAGCGCCGCGACCTCGGCATCACGCTCTCGCGGCGGTGCAGCGGTGCGCACGGCGACGCGCAGCTTGGCGGAGCGCGCGCGTGGATTGGCAGCCAACTCGGCATCGCCCGCCATGATCACGCCGCGCTTCACCAACGCGAAGGTCGGCTCATCCTGGCGCGTGGCCGGCGCGAAGCGCGACAGGCCCCCGCCAGCGCGCCCCGAGCGTCGCTGCAGGAACTGCTTGACGATGCGGTCTTCGAGCGAGTGGAAACTGACGACGACGAGATGCCCGCCGGGCTTCAGAACCTGTTCCGCGCCATGCAGTGCGCTGACCAGTTCTCCAAGCTCGTCGTTGACGGCAATGCGCAGGGCCTGGAAGGTCCGCGTGGCGGGGTGGATGCCACCGGGCTCGGCATAGACCACGCTGGCGACGATGTCGGCGAGTCGGCTCGTGGTGGTGATCGGCGCCAGCCGGCGCGCTTCGAGGATGGCACGGGCCACTGCGCGCGAGCGGCGCTCTTCGCCATAGTGGTAGATGATGTCGGCAAGCGCGGCCTCGTCGCCTTCGTTGACGAGGTCGGCGGCGCTCTGGCCGGATGCGGCCATGCGCATGTCGAGCGGGCCATCGAACCGGAACGAGAAACCGCGTTCGGGCTGGTCGAGCTGCATCGACGACACACCGATGTCGAGCACGATGCCGTCGAGCGGCGCGAAGCCTGCGTCGGCGGCCTCGGCGGCAAGGTCGCCGAAGGTGGCTTCCATGAGCGTCAGGCGTCCGCCAGCGTCGTTGACGAGGCCATAGCCACCTGCGATCGCGGTCGGGTCACGGTCGAGCGCGAGCACCTCGACGCCAGGTGCTGCCGACAGGATGGCGCGCGTGTAACCGCCGGCGCCGAAGGTGCCGTCAAGGATGCGGTGGCCGGGCTTGATGCCGAGAGCTTCGATGACTTCGGCCAGAAGGACAGGCGCATGACGGGCCGGTCCGCCAGCGACAGGTTCGGAGCCCATGCCGCGGCCCGTCATGACAGCTTGTCCTCGCTCTGGCCTTGCCCGATACGCCACTGGTGGCCGATGCTGCGCTTGAGGTCCCTCAAGCGTCCGCGCGCGCCCTCGAGGCGTTGGCGGAACTGCTCCGGCTCCCAGATCTGGAACTTTGCTCCAAGGCCCACGAACGTCACCTGATCGCGGATCGCAGCATACGCCTTCAGGCTTTCGGTCAGTTGCACGCGGCCCTCGGCATCGATTTTGAGCACCTCCGAGACGCCCAGCAGCGCCGTCGACAGATGATCGCGCTCGTCCGAACCGGGCGGCAAGGTCGAGATCAGGCTGTCGATGTCCGTCAGCAGTGCGTTGCCGCCTGCATCCAGCGCCGCCATGTCCAAAGCCGGATGCACGTAAAGCCCCTCGAACCCGTCCCGTCCCAGAACCAGCCGGAAGGTTGCCGGGATCGAGACGCGACCCTTGGCATCCAGCCGGTTGGTGAAGTTCGACACAAAGCGGTCCATGGACTAAACGCTCACTCGACACGTGCCCGGTTGCCCGGCACGGAACAGAACGAAACCCGACAAAACCCGATGCGAAACCCGCACTCGCGTCCGCCGGAAAGACAGGCCCCGCCACAGAGCCGTCGCCACACCGGTGGCCGAAAACCATTTCCACGCACCCATCCCGCGAAACCGTTCCGCTGGCCTCCTGAGCCCGGAAAACGGTCGCTGCCTGTAACCTGAGAAGGTTCAAAACAGACGGGGTAAGATGGGATAACATGGGCATATATGGGCGTCAACGATCCGAGCGGCAAAATCCCGGTGCAATGCGGGGCAGCGTTCATCACACAACGTTAGGGTTAAGGAAGCGTGAGCGAGGGCAGGCCTTGCCATGCGGTGAGCTGCCCTGCGCGCGGTGCAGATGCCTTGATGACCGCGTCGAAGCCATTGCGTCTGCTGACGTGGCGACTATGATTGCGGCTGATCTGGAAACACGCCATGGGGCCTGTCCTTCGCAGCCTGCCGGGGTTGATCGCAGCGCTCGCGCTCGGCGCGGTCGCGCTTCATCAGGCTGTGGCGCAGGTTCCGCCGAGCACCGCCGAGATCGCGCGCTATTCCGGCCTGCACGGCGTTGCCGCCAGCGGCGCGGCCAGTTCGATCCAGGAAATGATCGTCAACGGGCTTGATCCGGATGTGCGCGACGGAAACGGGCGCACGCCCTTCCATGTCGCGGCATTCCTCAAGCAGCGCGTCGCCATGGAGGCGCTGGCCGCTGGCGGCGCTGATGTCAACGCCGTCGACAAGCAGCGCTATGACGCCGTTACCATCGCGGCCGTCGCCGACGATCCCGAGACGATGAGCCTCGCCATCCGCCTCGGCAATCGTGCCGGGAACATCACCAGCATCTACGATGGCACGGCGCTGATCGCGGCGGCGCATCTGGGCCATGACGAGGTGGTGAGGCGCCTGATCGCGGCCGGCGCTCCGCTCGACCATGTCAACAACCTGGGCTGGACAGCGCTGATCGAGGCGGTGGTCCTCGGTGACGGCGGCGCGCGGCATCAGGCGTGCCTTGCCGCGCTGCTGGCGGCGAAGGCGAACCCGAACATCGCCGACCGCAGCGGGATGACGCCGCTGGCATTGGCGCAGCGGCGCGGCTTTTCCGAGATGGCGCGCATGATCGCGGCAGCGGGCGGGCGCTAGAGGGTGAGCGACGAAGTGGCAACGCTTTTTCGCAGGAAAGCGTGCTCTGAGTTATTGTAATCTCGAAGCAAGGGGCGGGGCGACGTGGCGACACAGATCGATCTCAAGGGACGCGTGGCGATCATCACCGGCGGTGCGCGCGGCATCGGCTATGCGGCGGCGCAGCGGATGCTGGCGTCGGGGGCCGCAGTCGTGCTGTGGGACATGGATGGCGGCAAGCTGGACGAGGCAAGGGCCGATTTGTCCGTTGCCGGGCAGGCTTCTCCCGGGCAGGTGTCTTCGGATATCGTCGAGTTGACGGACGAGGCATCGGTGAAGGCCGCGACCGAGGCGGTCATTGCCCGTCATGGCAAGATCGACATTCTCGTCAACAATGCCGGCATCACCGGTGGCAACGCAAGGACCTGGGAGCTTGAACCCGCGATCTGGCGCAAGGTGATCGAGGTCAATCTCGTCGCGCCCTTTCTGGTCTGCCATGCGGTTGTGCCGAAGATGCTGGCGGGCGGCTATGGCCGGATCATCAACATCGCCTCGATCGCCGGCAAGGAAGGCAACCCGAACGCCTCGCACTACTCCGCCTCGAAAGCCGGGCTGATCGGGTTGACCAAGTCGCTGGGCAAGGAACTGGCGCAATCCAACGTGATGGTGAACTGCATCACGCCGGCTGCGGCAAAGACCGACATCTTCCATCAGATGAAGCCGGAATTCATCCAGTTCATGCTGTCGAAGATTCCGATGGGCCGCTTCGTCGAGGTCGACGAGATCGCCGCCATGATCGCCTGGCTGGCGAGCGAGGAATGCTCGTTCACCACCGGCGCGGTGTTCGACATCTCAGGCGGGCGCGGCACCTATTGAGGTCGCCGGCAGGGCCTGGGAAAAAGGTGCCAGCCGGCCTGTAAGCCGGGTTCTGGAGGGCCGCAGGTTGCCCTGCGACGTGACGGCCATTCCTCTGGGACGCCTGTTGCCAGGCGCCTCGAGCAACCAACCCGGGCATCTCAGCCGGAACCGGCCTGCCAGCCCTGCGGCTGGCGCGACGCCCCTATTCGGTCTTGCTCCCGATGGGGCTTGCCATGCCGTCCCTGTTGCCAGGTCCGCGGTGCGCTCTTACCGCACCTTTTCACCCTTACCGCACCTTCAAGCCTTGCGGCTTTCGGCGCGGCGGTTCGATCTCTGTGGCGCTATCCCTGGGGTCGCCCCCGCCGGACGTTATCCGGCATCGCTGTTCCGTGGAGCCCGGACTTTCCTCGACGTCTGCACGCCGCGGCCGTCCGGCCGACTGGCCCGCATCGTGTGCGCCGCCGATCCCTCATAGTCAAGCTGGCCGTGCCAGTTTCGCTGATGCCTTACGATTGCGCCATCAGCACGCGGGCCCGGCCGCAATAGGTGCGGTTGGCGCTGCTCATGCGGGTGGCGCCGAGCCCGCTCTGGTAGCGCATGATCGTGCCGCAGGTGTCGCCGCGCGCCATCGCGTAGGCCCTGGCAAGATACTTCATGCCAAAGGTCAAATTCGTCTCCGCATCGAGCAGGCCGCCCGCGCCGCCGCGATAGCCCAGCGAGCGGGCCGTGCCGAGGCGAATCTGCATCAAGCCGTAGTTGCCCTTGTTCGAGGCGGAGGGGCGGAAGTTGCTTTCGAGCCTGATCACGGCCTTTGCCAGCGGGACGGGCACGCCGGCCTTCTGCGCGTGAAGTGCAATCTTGCCGTTCAACGAAGACGATCCAGCCTCGGTTGCGACAGACGCCTGCTGTGACGACAATGCCAGAACAATTCCAATAGTACATATTCGTGTGGTCATGCTCACGTGTGCGATCCTGTGCATGGCTTGACCAATCGGATGAAGCCGCCTTGTCGATTGTGATGCTGTGATGCGTCTTCATGTCCACATTGTGTCTGTGTCAATTCTGGCAAGCGCCGGATTGCAGGGTCACGGCCTGCGGCGGCAACAGGCCCTAGCTTTCTGCACCCAAGCCCTGCTAGGTTACGCGTGGAAGCATTGACGGCGCAGGGCTTGAGGTCCTGAAGCCCCGAAAGTGCCCCGATTGATCTGTTCATTGAGGATGGCGGCGGCGTTGCGTCGGACTGCGATCTGACCAAATGGGAGCGACACATGAAAAAGATTCTTGCCCTGGCCGTCGTCGGCCTTGCACTTGGCGCCTGCAACAGCCCCGGTGAGCGCGCTGTTGGCGGGGGCCTCATCGGCGCCGGCGCCGGCGCATTGCTCGGCGGCGCGGTCGCCGGCTCCCGCGGCGTTGCGGCTGGGGCCGCCATCGGCGCCGTCAGCGGCGCCGTGATCGGCGCGGCGACCACTCCGACCCGTTCCGGCCGCTGCCCGCGCGGCACGTATCTCGCCAGCGACGGCTACTGCTACCGCTATTGATCCCCTGAACTGGCAGCGCCGGGAAGCATGACGCCATGTGGAACGCCATGTGGGGCAAGCTCGGCGGCGCCGGCATCGGGCTGGCTGTCGGCGGGCCGATCGGTGCGCTGATCGGGGTCGTCGCCGGACACATGATCTTCGACCGGGACGGCGGCCTTTTCGGCGCGCCGGACCGTTCGATTGTGTTTGCGACCGGCATGGTGGCGCTGTCCGCCAAGATGGCGCGCTCCGATGGGGTGGTGACGGGAGACGAGGTCGCGGCCTTCCGCAGGCTTCTCGATGTGCCTGCCGCCGATATGCCGCGCATAGAGGCGCTGTTCGATCTGGCAAAGTCCACGATTGCCGGCTTCGAGGCTTATGCGGCGCAGCTCGCGGACCTGTTCGCGGATGAGCCTGCCCTTCTGGAGGACGTGCTGGACGGGCTCTTCCATGTGGCGGCTGCCGACGGCGTGCTGCACGAGGCCGAGCATGATTATCTGCTCACCGTTTCAGGCATCTTCGGCTTCGACCAGAAGCTGTTCGGGCAGATCGAGGCGCGCCATGTGCGGCGGGCCGATGATCCCTACCGCATCCTCGGCGTGTCGCGCGAGACGAGCTTCGACGAGATCAGGAACGCCTGGCGCAAGCTGGTCGCCGAGCATCATCCGGACAAGGCGCTGGGCCGGGGGCTGCCGCCGGAAGCCATCTCCATCGCCACCGAGCGGCTGGTCGCGATCAACACGGCGTGGGCCCGCATCGGTGCCGAACGCGCGGGCGAAGGCCGCCTGATCATCAGCAAAACCGCTTCCTGAGCGCGCCGGCTTTCCTGTAAGGCGAACGCATGACCGGCATTTCCATCCCCGACAGCCGATTTGCGGCGAAGATCTTCGCCTCGCCCAATCATGGCCCGCGCAAGCATGCCGATGGCGCAGAGGGCGGGCGGCCGGACATGCTGATCCTGCACTACACCGGGATGCCGGAGGCCGGGCAGGCATTGCAATGGCTGTGCAATCCGGTTTCCGGCGTGTCGTCGCACTATTTCGTGTTCGAGAATGGCCATGTTCTGCAACTGGTGCCGGAAGAGCGCCGCGCCTGGCATGCGGGCGTGTCTTCCTGGCATGGCGAGACCGACATCAATTCCTGTTCGATCGGCGTCGAGATCGCCAATCCTGGCCACCCTGGCGGTTTGCCGCCTTACCCGGAGGCACAGAGCAGAGCCGTGCTCGACCTGTGCCGCGACATCTGCGCACGCTGGGGCATTTCGCCGGGCCGCGTCCTGGCCCACTCGGATGTGGCGCCTGGCCGCAAGATCGATCCGGGAGAAAATTTTCCCTGGGACTATCTGGCCAAGGGCGGCGTCGGCCTCTGGGTCACGCCTGCGCCGACCATGGGCGGGCGCTTCCTTGCCGAGGGCGACCGCGGCGCTCCTGTCGAGGCGCTTCAGGCCATGCTCGCGATGTTCGGCTATGGCGTGCCCGTCAGCGGCGAATTCTGCGAGCGGACGAGGACCGTGATCGAGGCCTTCCAGCGGCATTGGCGGCCGGGCCGCGTCGACGGCGTCGCCGATGCCTCGACCATCACCACGTTGCGTGACCTGATCGCGGAGGTGCAGGGGGCGGCGTCCGCAGTGGGATGAACGGCCGAGATTGCGCAAATGTAATGAAGTGACACCTGTCTGCAGACGGAATCGGTGGTATGATGAACAATGCAGCAGTGTCGAACTGCGCACGCATGGCGGGGGACATGTCTTGAGGCGATGGCTCTGGCCCACGGTGATCGCATTGCTGGCGTCGGCGGCGGCTGGCGGCTACGCCTATTCGGTGTCCGGCGGCAGCGGCAATGATGCGCCCTATCGGCTTGCAAGCATCGACCGTGGCAACATCACCGCATCCGTGCGCGCGACCGGCACATTGACGCCGGTCTCCACCGTGCTTGTCGGCTCGCAATTGTCCGGCCTGATCGTCGAGATCCTTGTCGACTTCAATTCCCAGGTGACAGCCGGCCAGGTGGTGGCGAGGCTGTTCGCCGACCAGATCAAGTCACGTCGCGATGGCGCGCTGGCTGAAATGGCGGCGGCCGAGGCGGATGTCGGCGTCAAGCGGGCGCAGATCGACAGGGCGCGGGCCACCCGGCTCAAGGCCGATTCTAACCTTCGCGACATGGCGGCGCAACGCGAGCGCGCAATGGCGACACTGGCCGAAAACCGGCGCGCACTCGAACGTCAGACCGACCTGTTCCGCACTGGTTCCGGCTCGCGCGCTGTGTTCGATGCAGCCAAAACGCAAGTTGACGTTCAAAGTTCGCAATTGGCATCGGTCGAAGCGCAGACGGCGTCCGCCCGGGCCGAGATCGTCGGCCTCGATGCCGACATCGCGCTGGCCACTGCGCAGGCGAAGGCTTCGGAGGCGGTGCTGCTGCAGCGAAAGGCACGGCTGGCCGACATCGAAATCGATCTGTCCAACACCGACATCCGTTCGCCGGTCGATGGGGTCGTGGTCCAGCGCCAGATCGAACTGGGCCAGACCGTGGCCGCGTCGCTGTCAGCGCCGACGCTGTTCACCATCGCGCGCGACCTGCGGCAGATCGAAATCTACTCCAACATCGACGAAGCCGATGTCGGCAGGATCAAGCCGGGCCAGAAAGTCAGTTTCACGGTCAACGCATATCCGAACCGGACCTTCGAGGGCGCGGTCAAGCTGGTCAGGCTTGGCGCACAGACGGTGCAGAATGTCGTCACGTACACCGGCGTCATCGTGGTCGACAACGCCGACCTCGCGCTTTTGCCGGGGATGACGGCCAATCTTCAGGTCATCACCGATGAACGGCAGAACGCGCTGCGGGCTCCCAATGCCGCGCTGCGTTTCAAACCGGTGAGCACTGCGGCTCTGGTGAGCGGTGCATCGGCGCCCGTGGACGAGGCGTCGCCATTCGCGCAGGGGCCGGGCGGTGGGGGCGGCGCCAACCGTGCCGCGCAGATGTTCCGCGAACGGCTGATCAGCGAGGTCAGACCGACGCCCGAGCAGCTTGCGGCCATCGATGGCATCCTCGAGGCCGGCCGCGAGCGGCTGCGCGCGGAGCGGCAGGGGGCCAGCCTAGAGGAACTCCGCCGCAACGCGCAGGTGATGCGCCGCGACAACATGGCGAAGATCGCCCAGGCGCTCGACCCGGAACGGCGCGCCCGTTTCGAGAAGGCGACGGCCGAAATGCAGGCCCAGAACCGCCAGCGGCAGCAGCGTGACACGACGCCCGGCCGGGTGCATATCCTCGGCGAGGATGGGCAACCCAAGGCGATAGACGTGCGCCTCGGCGTGACCGACGGGGCCGTGACCGAAATCATCGGCGGCGAGTTGCAGGCTGGCGCCAGCCTGATCACCGGGGGAGGGCCGCTCAGGCCGCCGGCGCAGCCTGCCCTGGCAAGCCGTGCCCGCAGCCCGCGCCTGTTCTAGGCAAACGAGCATGGCTCTGATCGAAGCGCGCGAACTCTCGCGGGTCTACAACCTCGATGCAGGGCGTGTCGTGGCGCTCGACCGGATCGATCTCGACATCGAAGCCGGCGACATGGTCGCGATCATGGGTCCTTCCGGCTCCGGCAAGTCGACGCTGATGAACCTGATCGGCTGCCTCGACAAGCCGACGGGCGGCAGCTACCGGCTCGATGGCGTGATGGTGGACCGGCTTGATGCCAACGGCCTTGCCGGCCTGCGCAACCAGAAGATCGGCTTCGTCTTCCAGCAGTTCAACCTTCTGGCGCGTGCCGATGCCGCCACCAATGCCGAATTGCCGATGCTTTACGCCGGCATGGAGCGGAAGCTTCGGCGCAAGCGCGCGCTCGATGCGCTCGACCGCGTCGGGCTTGCCGACCGCTGGCATCACAAGCCGATGCAGTTGTCCGGCGGCCAGCAGCAGCGCGTGGCCATCGCCCGCGCGCTGGTCAACGACCCGCGGCTGATCCTTGCCGACGAGCCGACCGGCGCGCTCGACAGCAAGACCGCGCTGGACATCCTCGCGCTCTTCCAGGCATTGAACCGCGAGGGCGTCACCGTGGTCATCGTCACGCATGACCCTGAAGTGGCACGGCATGCGCGCCGCGTGGTGCGCTTCCGCGACGGGCGGATCGTGTCCGACAGCCGCCAGGAACCGGCGAGCGCGGCGCAAGGGCTCGACACCTTGCTTCAGGGTGCGGACACAGCCGACCGGGTGCCGGCATGAACCTCATGGAGGCCCTGCGTTCGGCCTTGCAGGCCATCACCGCCAACGCGCTGCGATCGGTGCTGACCATGCTCGGCATCATCATCGGCGTGGCTGCTGTCATCGCCATGGTCGCCATCGGGTCAGGGGCGCGGGCGCGCGTGAACGACCAGATCAGAAGCCTCGGAGCCAACCTCGCGATCATCACTGCAGGCAACGTGCAGGTTGGCGGCGTCAGGCTGGGAGCGGGCGCATCATCGTCGCTGACGGACGAGGATTCCAACGCCATCAAGCGCGAAATCGAGGGCATAGAGGCGGCGGCGCCGTTCATCCGCACGCAGGCGCAGGCCATCCACCAGGGCACCAACTGGTCGACCGGCATTCAGGCCATCACCAATGATTTCTTCGCAGCCCGCGAATGGGACGTGCCGGTGGGCCGCATGTTCGATCCGGACGAACTGCGGCGCGGCGAGATCGTGGCCATCCTTGGTCAGACGGTTGCGACGACGCTGTTCGGCGATGCCGATCCGATCGACCGGATCATCCGGGTGCGCAACACGCCGTTCAAGGTCATCGGCGTGGCAGCTCCAAAAGGGCAGTCCGCGTTCGGGCAGGACCAGGACGACGTGATCTTCGTGCCGCTGGAAACAGGGCGGCGGCGCATCATGGGCCGCAACTATGCCAGGGACCGTTCGGTCGCCTCGGTGTTCGTCAAGTTCGAACAGGAGGCCGCCATGGCCAACGGCATCGAGGAAATACGCGCCCTGCTGCGCCAGCGCCACCGGCTGCCGGAGGAGGCGGAGGATGACTTTTCGATCCGCAACCTGACCGAGATCGCCAACACGGCGACAGCGAGCGCGCGCACGCTGTCCTTCCTGCTGGCGGCAGTGGCTGCCGTGTCGCTTCTGGTCGGCGGCATCGGCATCATGAACATCATGCTGGTGTCGGTCACCGAGCGCACGCGCGAGATCGGGCTGAGGCTGGCGGTTGGGGCCCGCCCTCGCGATGTGCTGTCGCAGTTCCTGATCGAGGCGACCACGCTGGCGTCGATCGGCGGCGCCCTCGGGGTGGCGCTTGGCCTCGCCATCGCGCTGGCCATCGCCAACACGGCAGGGTGGCCGATGCTGGTGTCGCCCGAATCGATTCTGATCGCCGTGGGCGTCTCGGGTCTCGTCGGGGTGTTCTTCGGGTTCTATCCGGCGCGGCGCGCCGCGAAGCTCGATCCGATCGAGGCGCTCAGGCGAGAATAGGGCGGCGCCATGTCCCTGATCGGTGGCTGCCTCACGGTTGCCGCAGTGGACTTTCGCAGCGCTCGACGGTATCGCCTCAAAGGTCATGAAGGTCGTTCGCAACGAGCTCTTCCGTTCATGTTGCAGCATTGATCTGATTGAAGGCCATGCCGAGCACCGATGCCCCAAGGGTCCTGAGCCCAGACGACGTCATCACGACCTCGGGCCGGATGGGCTCCGCCGCTTCAACCGCTGCATTGCGGGACGTGCTCAAAGACGGCCTCGAGCCTTTCGGCTTCACCAACTTCACGTTTGCCGCCGTCAGACGGGTCAAGACCGTGCATCTGCATGCCGAGGTCATCGCCACCTGGCCGCGCAGCGTGCAGACGAATTTCCAGCAGCACGAGCTTTTCAATTCCGACCCGGTGGTCCTCCGTTCGCGCAGCGCGACCGAGCCGTTCGTTTGGGACCTGTCAATCTACGAAGCGGGCAACCCCGTGCATGAGCAACTGCTGGCGCTGCGCGCTGCTGCAGGTTCCACCAGAGGCATCTGCATTCCGGTCCCGGAAGCCTTCCATGGCCGCAGCGTGCTGTATCTCAGCGGCGTCAACTTCGACGCGTCGTCCGGGACCATCCTGGCGCTGCAGCTGCTGACCGAGCATTTCGCCGCCCGTGCCTATGCCATCGGCGGCAGTGGCGAGAAGGGCGGCAAGCAGACATCGGGAAACCTTCATTCCGGCGAGCTTTCGCCTCGGGAACGACAGGTTATGGGCTGGATCGCCTTCGGAAAATCAAGCCGGGAGGTGGCGACAATCATGACGATCAGCGAGCACACGGTGAACGATTACATCGCCTCCTGCGTGCTGAAGCTGAACGCGTCGAACCGCACCGAAGCTGTCCTTCGCGCGCTCTTGACCAATCAGATCGATCTCACCTGATAAACCAAAGGTTGCATTTCAGGATTGCGGACATTCTGCTCAATCAATGAGCACTCAATCGCGCATGTTTTCACAATAGTAGATTTTCTCGCATAAAAACCGCGCTATTCGCAAAAGGCAAGTGAAAAATCCTATTTTTGAGGATTTTTCGCCACATTTATTGCAACTTCGTTCCTACCTATCGGATTTTTCCGGGTTGCGCCATCCATCAAAAATAGGGGGGTTGTGGGCATCAACTCTCGTGATAGTTGTGCTCGTGGATGATCGTTAACCGGCGTCCTGATTCGCTCTGGTGAGTTTGGCTTTCAGGGCGCGGCGTGGGCGTTTTCAAGTTTTCCTGACGAAACACGGGTCCCGTTTGGGGGCTGCTTTGCATGATTGGGAGATTCGAACATGAGCATGATCAAGAATGACACTGTCGCGAACAGGACAGCCCAATTGAGCTATCTGGCGGAAGACAAGGAACTCGTTGAACTGCTCTGGAAGATCTCATCACTGCCCGAGGACGCCAGGTTGATCGTGTCCTTGATGGTGTCGCACCTTTCGCAGCTTGAGAAGGCTCGCAAGGCGGCCTGAAGAGATCGCCGCGCCGTCGCGCGGCGATCAGCGCTCGCGGAATGTCCTTGTCATGTGATCGCGGACAGGCTTGACCAGGAAATCGAGCGGCGTGCGCGCATATGTTTCCACATGCACATCGGCCTGCATCCCCGCGACCAGCTTGTGGCCTCCGAGGTGGGTTAGTTCCGTCGTCGGCAGCCCGACGCGAACAAGATAGTAGGAAGCCTGGGTCTGGGGGTCACGCGCCACGTCGGCAGCGATGCGCGTGATCTCGCCGAACAGTTCGGGTGTCGTGCGCTGGTTGAAGGCATGGACCCGCACCACGACACGCTGGCCAAGCGTGAGTTGGTCGACATCCTGCGGTTGGATGCGAGCCTCTATGTCAAGGCGCGTCGCGCTCGGCACGACAAGCATGGCGGGCTCTGCCGGGGAGATCACGCCGCCGACGGTATGGACTGCAAGCTGATGCACGACGCCCGAGGCGGGCGCACGGATCATCATGCTTTTCAATTGCGCACGGCCTGCGACACGTCGCTCGCCCAACTCCGCCAGCTTGCCTTGCGCGTCCCGAAGTTCCTTGATGACCTCGTTGGTCAGATCCACGTCGATCTGGATCATCTGCAGTTCTATCTCGGCAATCTTGCCTTCGGTCTGAGCCATCGCAGCCGTGAACTGGCCGCGCTGGCCTTCAAGGGCCGCAGCCTCTCGCTCCAGCGCCGACAGGCGCGTGAGCTGGACCAGCTTGGTCTTGAAAAGCTGGCGGACGCCGACAAGTTCACGCTCGATCATCACGCCTTCGCGCTCTTTCGCGGTAAGCTGCTTTGACAGTCCGCCAATCTCGTTGCGAAGCTGCTCGGTGCGTTTGGCAAGCTGCTGCTTCAGGCCGTCGCGCGCGAGGCGGCGAGCCTCGAAGAGCGCCAGTTCGCCGCGCATCAACTCCGAAATCTCGAGTTCCTGCGCCCGCTGCTCGAACTCAGGTGGCCATGCAATCGACGGCAGGCGGCTGCGTTCGGCTTCCAGCCTCGCTGTGCGCGCAAGCAGTTCGTCGATCTGCTTTTCGACGATCTGGAGGCTGGCGCGCGCCAGCGTATCGTCCAGCCTGATCAGCAGGTCACCTTCCTTGACGACGCTGCCCTCGCGCACGGTCAATTCCTCGACCACGCCGCCAGCCTGATGCTGGACCTTCTTGACGTTGCCGTCGACGACAAACTGGCCTGTTCCGATCACGGCGCCCTGAATCGAGCCGGCTGCGGCCCAGACGCCAAAGGTGCCGCCAAAGACAATCAGTGCGGCGAAGCCGGCGCTGCGCGCCTGCATCAGGCCCTTGCGATAGTCGGTTCGTGCAACCTCAGACATGGCTCAACCTCCTGCCCGAAGGGACATCTGCACCGGCGCGGCTGGTGCCGGCTTCGGCGGCTTTTGCTGCCCGGCATCTGCCTGGGTGCGCGTCAGGCCCTTGAAGATGTCGTCCCTCGGGCCGAAGCTCTTGATGCGGCCACCGGACATGACGGCAAGGAGATTGAGAGCCGAAAGGGCCGCCGGTCGGTGCGTCACGACCAGAACGATCGCGCCACGCAAACGGCAGGACATGATCGCGCGGGCCAGAGCTTCATCACCTTCGTGATCGAGGTTTGCGTTCGGCTCGTCGAGCACAATCAGGAAGGGATCGCCATACATGGCGCGCGCCAGCGCCACGCGCTGGCGTTGGCCGCCTGACAGTGCCGTCCCGGCCTCGCCGACGCGGGTGTCGTAGCCCCGCGGCAGCGCCAGGATCATCTCGTGGGCACCCGCCACCTTGGCCGCCTTGATCACGGCCTCCGAGGATGGGCTCTGGTCAAGTCGCGCGATGTTCTCGGTGATGGTGCCGTCGAACAGTTCGACATCCTGCGCGAGATAGCCAAGATGGCGGCCGATGACATCCGGAGCCCAGTTGTCGATCTCGGCTCCATCAAGCCTGATGGCGCCGCGCAGAACCGGCCAGACACCGACGAGAGCCCTGACGACCGAGGATTTGCCGGAGCCGGACGGACCGATGATGCCCAGCCCGTCGCCCGCCTTGAGCGCAAACGAAACGCCCTGGATGAAGGCTTCGCGCCTGGCGGGCGGGGCCGTCACGAGATCGGAGACGATCAGGTCCTTCGACGGGGCGGGGAGCAGGAGAGCGGGCTCCTGCTCGACCAGCAGCGGCAGGGTCCGGCGAAGGCGGGCACAGCCCTGGCGCGACGAGACGAAGCCCTTCCAGTTGGCGACCGCGACTTCGATCGGGGCCAATGCACGGCTGGTCATCACCGAAGCCGCGATCATGGCGCCGCCGGACATCTCGCCGCGGATCACGAGCCAGGCCCCGACGCCGAGCACGGCCGACTGCAGCGCCAAGCGGAACATGCGCGCGGTCGCGCCGATGCCCGCGACCGTGTCTGAAACGCCGAGATTGTCGTCGACATGGGTCTTGTGCGCCCGCGCCAGACGCAGGCTGTAGCTGCCCTGCATGCCGAGCGCGCGGACAGTTTCAGCATTGCGCCGCCCCATCTCCGCGATGACCTGACGATCGATGCCGCTTCTGGTCAGCGCCTGCATCGGCCCGGCGCTCCTGCGCTCGGTCCACATGGCGATGGCCAGTATGACGCCCGCGCCGAACATCGCGAGGTATCCAAGCCAAGGATGCAGGAAAAAGCAGCCGCCGACAAAGATCGGCAGAAAGGGCAGATCGATCAGCGCGGTGGGGCCAAGCCCCGACAGAAAGCTGCGAATGGTGTCGGCGTCGCGTTGTGGCTGCAACGCTTCGGACGCGGTCGCGCCCTTGAGGGGAAGCAGGATGGCGGCGCGCTGGACGGCAGGCCCGAGGTTGTCGTCAAACACCGCGCCGACACGCGACAGCATGCGCAGGCGCACGTTGTCCAGAAAGCCCTGAAGGCAGAAGGCCGCCAGCACGATGAACGACAGCGCCATGAGTGTTTCGATCGAGCGCGACGAAAGGACGCGATCATAGATCTGCAGCATGTAGATCGAACCGGTCAGCATCAGAAGGTTGATCACGGTCGAGAAGATGATGATCGGCCAAAACTGCTGCGACGCCTCGCGGACGGCATCCGTCATCAGGTCGCGCTTGTGGACAGCCATGGTATGTCACCCCCGAAACGTGCTTCTCGGATGTGACGCCGGGGAGTTCCTGCCCTGCTCGTCCGCGTTCTGCGAAGCTGCCCTGCTGTGGTGCACTGCAGCCATCAATATTCTGTTAAAATCATGAAATTCCGGCTGATTTTGTCGTTTCCGCCGTGCCGCCGGGAAGCGGTGCGGTTCATTCCGCATGCAATGCGGCCATGCGCTGTCTTGCCTACACGTGCTTTCGAAAGACGACTTCGCCGCTCAGGGTTCTGCCCATGCTGGTCCAGCCTTGCGCACGGTAGAACGCCTCGGCGCCTGTGCCCGCGCCCGTGGTCAGGTGGCTCTGGCGGTGGCCATCCGCCCGCAAGAGCTTGAGAGCAGCAGCCATCAGGGCGCCGCCATGACCCCTGCGCTGCTGGCCGTCGATGACGAACAGCGCCCAGATGTAACCCGTTTGGTGATTGGCGCAGGTGAAGCCCTGGATGATGCCGCCCTCGTCCTCGCTGACGAGGAAAATGGCGTGCTCCATGTACCAGCGCACCTCGGCGTCGGTGACTTTCGAAGGGTCGAGAAGCCTGTTCTCCGCCGTGCCATGGCGCACCTTGAAGATGCGCGGCAGATCGGCGGGTGTGGCGCGGCGGATGGTGTTCGCCGTCATTTCTTGCACGAGAACGGCGGAAAGGTGCTTGCCATGCCGCCATTGAGCGCTGCGACAACCATCATGTCGGCCACCTCAAGCTCGCGGTCATTGCGCGGGCAGACATGCGTCGATGCCCGGCATCCAGTGTCGATGAACGCCTGATGGCGCTGGAGAAACTCTTCCCCAAGCCCGGCAATGCCGCGCTGCCTGACCAGATCGCCCCACGCCGCCTTGTAGCGGATGCACTTCGTCTCGGTCCAACCCGGCTGGCGTGTCTGCGACAGTGCCGAACCTGCCGCGAGACACGCGCAGGCGATCAGGACTGCAACGCGGTAGCTCACTCCGCCGCCTCCACGCGATACGCCACCGGATCATAGTTCAGGATGGGCGCGAGCCAGCGCTCGATCTCGAAGATGCTCATGTTCTTGCGTGCGGCGTAGTCCTCGACCTGATCGCGTTCGACCTTTGCGACGCCAAAATAGTAGGCACTCGGGTGGGAGAGATACAGGCCGGAGACGGACGATCCAGGCCACATGGCGAAGCTCTCGGTCAGCTTGACGCCGGAGCTCTTCTCCGCGTCGAGCAGCGTGAACAGCGTTGCTTTCTCGGTGTGGTCCGGCTGTGCCGGGTAGCCGGGGGCAGGGCGGATGCCCTGGTATTGCTCGAGGATGAGTTCGTCGTTGGAGACGGTCTCGTCGGTCGCGTAGCCCCAGAACTCCTTGCGGACGCGCTGGTGCATGCGCTCGGCAAAGGCTTCCGCGATCCGGTCGGCCAGCGCCTTGACCATGATCGAGCGATAGTCGTCGTTGTCGCGGGCGAACTTGTCGGCGATGCGCTCTTCCTCCGGACCGGCGGTGACGACGAAGCCGCCGACATAGTCGGGCTTGCCGCTGTCGAGTGGCGCAACGAAATCGCTGAGGCAGACATTCGGGCGGCCGTCGCGCTTGGAAAGCTGCTGGCGCAGGCCGAAGAAGGTGGCCAGTTCGTCGGTGCGGCTTTCGCCCTTGAACAGGCGGATGTCGTCGCCGACGGCATTGGCGGGCCAGAATCCGATTACCGCCTTGGGGTTGAACCAGCGTTCCTCGACAATGCGCTTCAGCATCGACTGCGCGTCATCCCAGAGCGCGCGGGCTGCCGCGCCCTGCTTCTCGTCGGTGAGGATGGCGGGATAGCGGCCTTTCAGTTCCCAGGTCTGGAAGAACGGCGTCCAGTCGATGCAGGACACCAGATCCGCCAGATCATAGGTGCGGAAGGTGCGCGTGCCGGTGAAGCTTGGCCTCGGCGGCAAATATGCAGCCCAGTCGATCCTGGCCGCATTGGCGCGGGCCTTTGCAAGCGGCAGGCGCTGTTTGTCGGCTTCGGAGCGACGATGCGCGTCGGCGACCTTGGCGTATTCGGCCTGCACGGTCTCGATGTAGCCGCCCTTGTTGTCGTTCGAAAGCAGCGTCGACACCACGCCGACAGCGCGGCTGGCATCGGTGACGTAAACCGCCTGACCGCGATCATAGGCGGGATGGATCTTGACCGCCGTATGCACGCGGGACGTGGTGGCCCCGCCGATCAGCAGCGGAATGTCGAAGCCCTCGCGCTCCATCTCGGCGGCGACATGCACCATCTCGTCGAGTGACGGCGTGATCAGGCCCGAGAGGCCGATGATGTCGACCTTCTCCTTGCGGGCGATTTCGAGGATCTTGGCCGCTGGCACCATCACGCCGAGGTCGATGACCTCGTAGTTGTTGCACTGAAGCACCACGCCGACGATGTTCTTGCCGATGTCGTGCACATCGCCCTTCACCGTCGCCATCAGCACCTTGCCGGCTGCGGAGGACTGGCTGAGGCCGGAACGGGCCTTCTCCTCCTCCATGTAAGGCATCAGATAGGCGACGGCCTGCTTCATCACGCGGGCGGACTTGACCACCTGCGGCAGGAACATCTTGCCGGCGCCGAACAGATCGCCGACGACGTTCATTCCGGCCATCAGCGGCCCTTCGATGACGTGCAGGGGGCGTGCAGCCTTGGCCCGCGCTTCCTCGGTGTCGACATTGATGAACTCGGTGATGCCGTTGACCAGCGCATGCTCAAGGCGTTTCTCGACCGGCTGATCGCGCCAGGCCATGTCCTTCAGGTTGACCGACACCGAGCCGTCGCCCTTGAAGCGGGCAGCGGCGTCCAGCAGGCGCTCGGTCGCGTCAGCGCGTCGGTTGAGCACCACATCTTCGCAAAGGTCGCGCAGTTCGGGATCGAGGTTCTCGTAAACGCCAAGCTGGCCCGCATTGACGATGCCCATGTCCATGCCGACGTTGATGCAGTGGTACAGGAAGACCGAGTGCATCGCCTCGCGCACCGGCTCGTTGCCGCGAAACGAGAACGAGAGGTTCGATACGCCGCCCGAGATGTGGGCATGGGGGAGAGTTTCACGGATCGTCTTCGTCGCGTTGATGAAGGCGTTGCCGTAGTCGTTGTGCTCCTCGATGCCGGTGGCCACCGCGAAGATGTTGGGATCGAAGATGATGTCTTCGGGCGGGAACCCCACCTGGTTGACGAGGATGTCATAGGCCCGGGTGCAGATCTCGACCTTACGCTCGTAGCTGTCGGCCTGGCCCTGCTCATCGAACGCCATGACCACGACCGCCGCGCCGTAGAGCCGGCAGATGCGGGCCTGTTCGATGAAGGCGGGGATGCCTTCCTTCATCGAGATCGAATTGACCACCGGCTTGCCCTGGATGGTCTTGAGGCCTGCCTCGATCACCGGAAACTTGGACGAGTCGACCATGATCGGCACGCGGGAAATGTCCGGCTCGGAGGCGATCAGGTTGAGGTATTCAACCATCGCCTTCTCGCTGTCGAGCAGGCCTTCGTCCATGTTGACGTCGATCACCTGCGCGCCGTTGGCGACCTGATCGCGCGCCACATCGAGCGCGGCGGCGAAGTCACCGTCCTTGATCAGCTTGCGGAACTTCGCCGAGCCCGTGACGTTGGTGCGCTCGCCGATATTCACGAAGCGGATGTTGTCATCGAGGTTGAAAGGCTCCAGCCCAGCCAGCCGCAGCATGGTTTTTGGCGTGGCGGGCTTGCGCGGGGCCTTGCCCTTCACCGCTTCGGCAATCGCCTTGATGTGCGCCGGCGTGGTGCCGCAGCAGCCGCCGACCATGTTGACGAGGCCGGCGTCGGCGAACTCGGCCAGCATGTGGGCGGTGGCTTCGGGCCGTTCGTCATAGAGGCCGAACTCGTTGGGCAGCCCGGCATTGGGATAGGCGCAGACGAGCGTGTCCGCGACGCGGGACAGGTCCGCGATGTGGGCGCGCATTTCCCTGGCGCCGAGCGCGCAGTTTAGCCCGATCGTCAGTGGGTTGGCGTGCTTGACCGAATACCAGAAGGCTTCTGTGGTCTGGCCCGACAGGGTGCGGCCCGAGAGGTCCGTGATCGTGCCTGAGATCATGACGGGCAGGCGGATGCCGCGTTCGTGGAAGACATTCTCGACCGCGACGATGGCGGCCTTGGCGTTCAGCGTGTCGAATATCGTCTCGATCAGGATGATCTGCGAGCCGCCATCGATCAGGCCGCGCACCTGCTCGGCGTAGCTGTCGCGCACCTGGTCGAAGGTCACGGCGCGGAAGCCGGGATTGTTGACGTCCGGCGAGATCGACAGGGTGCGGTTGGTCGGCCCGACCGCGCCGGCGACGTAGCGCACGCGGCCATCGTGTTTTTCAGCCAGCACGGCCGCTTCACGGGCGAGACGGGCCGACTCGACGTTCAACTCATAGGCCAGCGCCTCCATGCCATAGTCGGCCTGGGCGATCTGGGTGGATGAGAAGGTGTTGGTCTCGACGATGTCGGAGCCTGACAGGAAGTAATCCAGATGAATCTGCCGGATGGCGTCCGGCATGGTCAGAGCCAGCAGGTCGTTGTTGCCTTTGAGGTCGTGGTTCCAGCCCTTGAAGCGCTCACCGCGAAAGTCGCTTTCGGAGAGTTTCAGGTTCTGGATTTCCGTGCCCATCGCGCCGTCGATGACGAGAATGCGCTCCATCGCTGCCTGGCGCAGGGCCTTGGTGATCGCGGGTCCGTCGACGGCGGGGAAGGGTACGTGAGTCATGTTGGCATCCAGTGCAAACAAACATTCAATCAGTGTCATGGCCGGCCTTGCGCCGGTCATCTCGATAGATCAGCCAGCAGCTTTGCTCGTCCCTGTCGAGATGGCAGGCACAAGGCCTGCCATGACACCGACGCGGCGGTTCGCCTTACTCCGCCGCCACGGCCATCGCCGCAGGCGCTGGCTTGATGCCGACCAGATGGCAGATGGCGTAGACGAGATCGGCCTTGTTCATGGTGTAGAAATGCAGGTCGGTGCAGCCCCGGTCGATCAGGTCGAGCACCTGCTCGGCGCAGACGGCGGCAGCGACGAGGCGGCGGGTGGCGACGTCGTCTTCCAGCCCTTCGAAACGGTCGGCCAGCCACTGCGGCACCGATGCGCCGGTCTTGCGGGCGAAGTTGGCGGTTTGCTTGAAGTTCTGCACCGGCACGATGCCGGGCAGGATCGGTATGGTGATGCCGCGCGCACGAACCTTGTCGAGGAAGCGAAAATACAGGTCGTTATCGAAGAAGAACTGGGTGATGGCGCGGGTCGCCCCGGCATCGACCTTCATTTTCAGCGCGTCGATGTCGGCATCGAGCGAAGCGGCCTCTGGGTGCTTTTCAGGATAGGCCGAGACCGTGATCTCGAAATCGCCGATCTGCCGGATGCCCGCCACCAGGTCGGAGGTCTGGTGATAGCCATCGGGATGCGGCGCGTAAACCGTGCCAAGCCCACCGGCCGGATCGCCGCGCAGGGCCACGATGTGGCGCACGCCTGCATCCCAGTAGGACTGGATGACCTCATTGACCTCGGCCTTCGTGGCCGACACGCAGGTCAGGTGAGCGGCAGGCCGCAGCGCCGTCTCGTCGATCATGCGCTTGACCGTGGCGTGGGTGCGTTCGCGGGTCGAGCCGCCGGCGCCATATGTCACGGAGACGAAATTCGGGCTCAGGGTCTCCAACCGGTTCACGGCCTCCCACAGCGCGGTTTCCATCTCGGCGTTCTTCGGGGGGAAGAACTCGAACGAGACGTTCGGGCGGCGCGACGAATGCCGGCTGGGGCGATAGGACAGGGCCATGTCAGGCGACCTCTCTTTGCGGGATTGTTCTGAACGACGCGTCGCCGCGCTGCCGCTGATCAGCCGCGATCCAGAGCGTGACCGTCAGCTTTGCGGCATCGCCGGCGCCATGGCCGACGCTGCGGGCAGGCTGCATGACGAGCCCGGCCGAGCGGCACCATTCGGCGATCTGCTCATTGGTGAAGCCGAGGCGGCGATGGGCATGTTCGGTGCGGAGGAATTCGAGGTCGTGGGCGGCAAAATCGATGACGATCATGCGGCCGCCAGGTGCCAGCGCAGCGGAAGCCTCGCGCAGCGCCCGCGCCGGATCGTCGAGGAAATGCAGCACCTGATGCACCAGCACGACGTCGAAGGCGTTGCGGCCGAAGGGCAGGGCGTAGATGTCGCCCTGGCGCAACTCCACGCGCGACAGCCCGGCGCGTTCGAGATTGGCGCGGGCGACCGCGAGCATGGCATGGCTGGCATCGACGCCGACCGCGCGGGTGGCGCGCGGCCCGAAAAGCTGCAACATGCGGCCCGTGCCAGTGCCAAGATCGAGCAGCGAGCCGATCGCGCCTGCGCCGACAACGTCTGCAACCGCAGCCTCGACGGCTTCGTCCGGCGCATGCAGCGAGCGCACCTCGTCCCAATCACGGGCGATGCGTGTGAAGTAGGATTGCGCTGCCTGCGAGCGCTGCGCCCGGACTGCGGCAAGACGCTCCAGATCGGCTGCGATCACAGGATCATGCGGGCTGATGGTCTCGGCCAGTGCGCGCGCAAGGGCGCCGGAGGAACTGCCCTGGCTGATCCGGAAGAAGGCCCAGGCTCCTTCGCGGTGGCGCTCGATCAGGCCAGCTTCCGCCATGAGCTTGAGATGGCGCGAGATGCGCGGCTGCGACTGGCCCAGAATGTCCGTCATGTCCGACACGGACAATTCGCCCATCGCCAGAAGGCCAAGGATGCGCAGGCGCGTTTCCTCGCCGGCGGCGCGGAGGCCAGCCAGAAGCGCAGGCAGGGACTGGTGGCCAGACGTGACCATCGCGATGGCGTTCTCGATGAGTGATCCAAGATATAAACATATCTTTATATCAAACGGACGTGACTGGCAAGGGCCTCGCCTCGCGCTCCGCATCGAGGTGCTGTCGTCGGTGGCGGCGACGCTCCGGTCTGGCCTCGCAACGGCGGATCGCGTGTCCGGCCTTACTCCGCCGGCAACAGCTTCGCCTGCGGAAACATCGCCTTCGCCTTGTCGTGGTCGATGCGCGGGCCGATCAGCGTGTGGAAGGCGTGGGCGATCTGCTTGTATTCCTCGACGCACCCTCCAGCCCGCCAGGACGGCAGTTCGCTCATGACGACCAGGTCCTTGTAGGTGTCTGGATCGAAGCCCGAAGCGTGGCAGACCACACTGAACAGCCGCTGCAGCGCGGTCGAGTGCGCCCCGCCATAGGCCCGGCTGGGCGGCATGCGGTTCTGCAAGGTCGGCAATTCCGCGAAATTCCGCACGGCGGCGTCGTTGAGGTAGGAGTAGGCCACGCCGCGGATCATCGCGCCGGCGTCCGCCCCGAACAGGTTGAGGATCAGGAATGTCGCGAACTGGTCGGCGGCATCCTCCTCACGCCCCATCAGCGGCGTGCGATAGAACTCGAAAACGGCGTGCGCGCCCTCATGAATCACCACGTCGGCAATGGCGCCGCTGAGCGCACCTTCTGCGCTGACCCAATCGGGACGCTTGTCGCTGGCGGCATTGTCGAGCACGTTCTGCAGATACTCGTAGCAGACCGTGACCTGCCCCTCGAAATACCATGCCCCGCCGCGCCCGCTGCAGCTTCGGGTGCGGAAGGTGATCTCGCGCGGCAGGCGGAACAGCGTGAAGACATCGCGGGATTTCGCAAACGTGGCGTCGGCGCGGATGCGCTCGAAAACGGACTGATGCGCCGGATTGGTCGGCGCTTCGTGCACGACGCGGATGGCGGCGGGCGGCGTGGCCTCGCTGGCGTTCTGCGCAAGGCCGCGCGACGCGGGCGCCAAGCCCAGCGCCACGGCCAGCGCCGCAACAAACCCTGCCGAGATCAAGCGCATGCGGACGATTGCTCCAATCTATCGCTCCAAAGTCTTCATGATACGCGATCGGCAGCGCAGCGGTTTGATGCCGCTGTGTCGCAGCCGGCCGTCGGTTGCTGCTTCTGCAATTGTCAGCTTGCCGTCGGGCTGGCGCATTGACATGGCGCGGCATGCTGCGGCTCAATCGGCCTGCGGGATCCAGCGCCCTGAAGATGCAGCAAACAGAGGACACGTCGAAAATGGCAAAAGCCTATTGGGTCGCTACATATCGCTCGGTCAGCAATCCCGAAGCGTTCGCCGCCTATGCCAAGGTCAGCGGACAGGCAGTCACTGCCGCAGGCGGGCGCATCATCGTTCGGGGCATGCCTGCACTGGTCTATGAGGCGGGCTTGCACCAGCGCACGGTCGTGATCGAATTCGACAGCGTGGAACAGGCGACGGCTGCCCATGACAGCGCGGACTATCAGGACGCTCTCGCCCTGCTCGCTGGCGGCGCCGAGCGCGACATTCGCATTGTCGAAGGCGTGTGACCGCCGGGCCCCTGCATGACAAGCCTTGCAGGAGCTGCTCTCAACCCCTCAGCTTCTCCAATTCCCCCGGCAGGGCATAGGCCCATTGGGTGATGTCGCCGGCGCCCAGCAGCACGACATAGTCTCCAGGCTTCGCCAAGCCTCCGACCAGCCCCGCGAGGGCGGCCTTGTTGTCCAGCGCCTGCACGTTGCGGTGGCCGCTGGCCTTGATCCCTGCGACCAGATCATCGCGCGAGGCGCCTTCGATGGGCTGCTCACCGGCTGCGTAGATCGGCGCGATGATGACGGCGTCGGCATCGTTGAAGCAGGTGCAGAAGTCGGCGAACAGCGAATGCAGCCGCGTGTAGCGGTGGGGTTGCACCACGGCGATCACCTGATCGCGGGTGGAGGCGCGCGCAGCCTTGAGCACAGCGGCGATCTCGACCGGGTGGTGGCCATAATCGTCGAAGATCTGCGCGCCGTTCCACTCGCCGGTTTTGGTGAAGCGGCGCTTGACGCCGCCGAAGCCGTGAAGCGCCTCGCGGATCTTTTCGGGGCTGACGCCAAGCTCGTAGGCCACGGCGATGGCGGCGGTGGAGTTCAGCGCGTTGTGATGTCCAGGCATGGGCAGCACCAGATCGTTGATCTCGACCTCGGTGCCGCGCTTCCTGTCACGGATCAGCACCGTGAAGCTGCATTTTCCGCCAGCAAGATCGACATTGACGAGGCGCACATCAGCCTGCGGGTTCTCGCCGTAGGTGATGACGCGGCGGTCCTCGATCTGGCCGACCAGCGTCTGCACGGTCGGATGGTCGATGCACATCACGGCAAAGCCATAGAAGGGCAGGTTTTCGACGAAGGAGCGGAAGGCCGCCTTGATCGCGTCGAAGGTCTTGAAGTGGTCGAGATGCTCCGGGTCGATATTGGTGACGATGGCGACATCGGCGGGCAGCTTGAGGAACGTGCCGTCGCTCTCGTCGGCCTCGACCACCATCCAGGTGCCGTCGCCCATGCGCGCGTTCGTGCCATAGGCGTTGATGATGCCGCCGTTGATCACGGTTGGGTCCAGCCCGCCCTTGTCGAGCAGCGTCGCCACCAGCGAAGTTGTGGTGGTCTTGCCGTGGGTCCCGGCGACCGCGACGCAGGATTTCAGCCGCATCAGTTCGGCCAGCATTTGGGCGCGGTGGACCACGGGCAGGCGCTTCTCGCGCGCCATGGCGAGCTCTGGATTATCGCGCCTGATCGCGGTGGAAACCACGACGACCTCTGCGCCGGAGATATTGTCCGCCGCATGGCCGACGAAGGTCCTGATGCCCTTCTCGTTCAGGCGCTTGACGTTGTAGTTGTCTGACGCGTCGGAACCCTGAACCTGGTAGCCGAGGTTGTGCAGCACCTCGGCGATGCCCGACATGCCGATGCCGCCGATGCCGATGAAGTGGATGGGTCCGGTCTGGACAGGCATTTTCATGGGGCGGGTCCTTGGGGCGGAGACAGTGGAATCAGATCTTTCAGGCAGATTATAGCCCAAACTCCAGGCGTCATCCCGGATCAAGTCCGGAATGACGTGGCTGGAACAGCGTGACCGTTATTGCCCGCGCGCCGTCGCAATCACCAGGTCGGCGAGCCGTTCGGCGGCGTTGGGGATGCCGGCTGTCTTGGCCGCCTGGGCGGCCCTGGCGAGGGCTGCAGGATCATCAAGAGCCGTGCGGAGCTCGGCGGCGAGGCGGTTGGGCGTGAACTCCGGCTGCAGGATGACGGTGGCCGCGCCGATCCGCGCCAGCGACTGCGCGTTGGCGGCCTGGTCCTGATCGAGCGCGCCAGGCAGCGGCACGAGGATCGACGGCCTGCCGATGACGCCAAGCTCCGCCACCGTCGATGCGCCGGAACGGCCGATCACCAGTTGCGCCTGCGCCAGGCGTTCGGGCAGGTTCTCGAAGAACGGCGCGATCTCGTGGCGAATGCCGAGCCGCTCGTAGATGTCGCGCACGCGCTTGGCATCTTCGACGCGGGCCTGCTGGACGATGACGAGGCGGGCGAGTTCGGTGGCGCTCATCTGCTCGAGCGCGGGCGGGACAACGTCCGCCATGATGCGCGCGCCCTGGCTGCCGCCGAAAACCAGCACGTCGAGATCGCCGAGCGCTTCGGGCCGGCGGTAGGGCGTGCCGGCCGCATGGGTCACGGCGGGCCGCACCGGATTGCCGACATGCACGCATTTGGCGCGGGCCGCATCGGTCAGGCCTCCGACCTCGGCGAAGCCTGTGGCGATGACGCCCACGCGGGAACTGAGGAAGCTGTTGGCGCGACCGATCACGGCGTTCTGCTCGTGGATGATGGTGCGGCAGTTGCGCATGCCGGCGGCCAGCAGCGGTGGCACGGTTGGATAGCCGCCAAAGCCGACCACGACATCGGGCCTGATGTCGCCGAGCAGCTTGCGCGCCCTGAGCACACCCCTGCCGATCTCGAAAGCTGCCGTGATCTTGCCGAGGATCGAGCGGCTGGACGGCGTGCCTGCCGGCACGGCATGCACCTCGTCGGCGGGGAAATTGCCGGCGAACTCGAAGGCCCGCATGTCGGTGACCAGCGACACGGCGACATTGCGGCGGCGGAGCGCGTGGCTCAGCGCCTCGGCGGGGAACAGGTGCCCGCCGGTGCCGCCCGCCGCCAGCAGGACTTTCAGGCCGCGCTCAGACGCGGCCATGGCGGACGTGGCCTGTGAACTGGTCCATCTCTTCGGCGCGCGGACGCTTGCGGGTCAGCGCGATCAGGAATCCGGTGCCGAGCGCCAGCGACCAGAGCGAGGAGCCGCCATAGGAGATGAACGGCAAGGTCATGCCCTTGGCGGGCATCAAGTGTACATTGACCATCATGTTGATCAAGGCCTGGATGCCGAACAGCATGGCGAGGCCAGTGACGGCGAAGCGCCTGAACGGGTCCTCGGACGCCAGCGCGACCCAGAGCGCGCGCAGCACCACGGTGGCGAAAATGGCGACGATGACAAGGCAGGCGACGACGCCGAACTCTTCAGCCGTGACCGCAAAGATGAAATCGGTGTGGGCGTCGGGCAAGATGCGCTTGACCGAACCTTCGCCCGGGCCCTTGCCAAGGAAGCCGCCCGCCGAGAAGGCTTCAAGCGCGGTGTCGATCTGGAAGTTGTCGCCGGAGTTCTTGTCCATGAAGCGCTCGATGCGCTCGCGCACATGCGGCACGAATTCATAGGCCGCCGCGATGCCGATGATGCCGACGCTGCCCAGCCCCATGACCCAGAACCAGTGCAGCCCTGCAATGAAGAACAGGCCGCCCCAGACCAGCGTGACCAGCATCGTCTGGCCGAAATCCGGCTGCAGGATCAACGGCACGACCGTGAGCGGCAACAGCAGCATCGCCAGCACCGTGCCCGGCACATCGGCGCGCTTCGAGCCCTCCGAGAAGGCCCAGGCGACCAGCACCACGAAGGCGGGTTTCAGGAACTCCGACGGCTGGATGGTCATGCCGCCCATCGACAGCCAGCGCCGCGCGCCCTTCACCTCCGCCCCGATGAACAGGCAGACGATGACGCCTGCGAGTGCGCCGACATAGGTCAGCAATGCCAGTCGCCGGATCCAGCGCGGCGACAGGAACGAGACGAACAGCATGATCATGACGGCCGGGGCCAGAAACACTGCCTGCCGGTTGACGAAGTGAAAGGTCGAGAGGCCAAGGCGCTCCGCCACCGGCGGGCCGCCTGCCATCAGCAGCACCACGCCGAAGACCATCAGCCCGAAGACGGAGAACAGCAAGGTACGGTCCACCGTCCACCACCAGCTGCCCAGAACGGTCGGTTCGGCACGCGATGACATGGCGCTGGCTCCTCGGTGAGCGCCCCGACGCAACGCCAGAGGCAGCGTGCGAGGCGCGGTAACTCGCTGTTCACCTTGTGGGGCAAGTGGTTAAGGGAAGGTTGATGAGGGCCGGGAAGGTTGCCGCGTTGGAACTGACGATCCAGGTGTCGTTCCTGGCGGCCAGCATGGCAACGGATGACACCACGACGGATGTTCCGTGATTGAAATTCGGACCGGATGCCGCTACCTGCCTGCCCATGCCGAAGACCTCGCTCGCCGACGATATTGTTGCCGTGATGCCCGAATTGCGCGGCCGCGTGCTGCCGGAGCAGCCGCTGGGGCCGTTGACATGGTTCCGCGTCGGTGGGCCTGCGGAGGTTCTGTTCACGCCGGCGGACGAGGCGGACCTGGCCTATTTTCTCGAAAAGCTGCCGGCCGGTGTGCCGGTCCATCCGCTCGGCGTCGGCTCCAACATGATCGTGCGCGACGGCGGGGTGAGGGGGGTCGTGGTCCGCCTGTCGCCAAAGGGCTTCGGGCAGATCAGCGCGTCCGGCAATCAGTTGACCGTCGGCGCGGCTGCGCTCGACAAGCGGGTGGCGGAAGCGGCGGCGGCGGCGAACATCGGCGGGCTCGAATTCTATTTCGGCATTCCGGGCACGATCGGCGGGGCCATCACCATGAATGCCGGCGCGAACGGCGGCGAGACCACGGACGTGCTGGTCAGCGCGCGCGGCGTGATGCCTGGCGGCGCCATCCGCACGCTCGCCCACGCCGACATCGCCTTCGCCTACCGCACGTCGCATCCGCCCGCCGGATTCATCTTCACCGAGGCACTGTTTGCCGGAAGCATTGCAGCGCCCGAGACGATCAGGGCGCGCATGGAAGCGGTGCGCCATCATCGCGAAACCGCACAGCCGATCCGCGAGAAAACCGGCGGCTCGACCTTCAAGAATCCGCCGGGACACTCGGCTTGGAAACTGGTCGACGCCGCTGGCTGCCGGGGTCTCAAGATCGGCGGTGCTCAGGTCAGCGAGATGCACTGCAACTTCCTGATCAACACCGGCGACGCCACCTCGGCTGACATCGAGGCGCTGGGCGAGGAGGTGCGTGCGCGGGTCAAGGCGCAATCCGGCGTCGAACTGCACTGGGAAATCAAGCGGCTGGGCGAGCGGTAGCAAAGGGTGGCGTTCGTTTCTGACCAGCGCGAGGTCAGCCAAGGCGCGGCGCGGCTGCCAGCAGCGCGCGGGTGTAATCATGCTGCGGCGTGTCGAAGATGGCATCGCGGCTGCCGCGCTCGACGATGTCGCCGGACTGCATCACCACCACCCGGTCGGCGATCTCTTCGACGACCGACAGGTCATGGCTGATGAAAAGGCATGCAAAACCGTAGGCGCGCTGCAGGTCCCGGATCAGCGTCAGCACCTGTTTCTGGATGGTCATGTCGAGCGCCGAGACCGGCTCGTCCGCCAGCACGAAGGCGGGCCGTCTCACGAGCGCGCGGGCGATCGCCACACGCTGGCGCTGGCCGCCTGACAACTCGTGCGGGTAGCGTTCGCGAAGTCCGGCAAGCCCGACATCCTCCAGTGCGCTGTCAGACTTGCGCCCGACGTCGGAGGCGGACAGGCCGCGCTCGAAGCGCAGCGCCTCGGCGATGATCGCGCCGATGCGCATGCGCGGATCGAGCGAGGAATACGGATCCTGGAAGATGATCTGGCAACTCAGCCTGAAGGGCAGCAGCGCAGGGCCTCTCAGGTTCGTCACGTCCTGCCCGCGATGGAGCACCTGCCCGGCGCTCGCATCGACCAGCCGCAGCATCGCCCTGCCGAGCGTGGTCTTGCCGGAGCCTGAGCCGCCGACCAGCGCAACCACTTCGCCCTCGTGCACGGTCAGATCGGCGCCCTTGACCGCGACCACGCCGCGCCCGGCCGTGAAGAAGCGGCGGCGACCGGCAAACGCGACCCGAACGCCCCTTGCTTCCAGCACCGGCGCACGTCCGGCTCGTTGGGGCCGGGCGGCGGCGCGGCGCGGCAGGGCATCGACGAGTTCGCGCGTGTGGGCCTCGCGCGGGTTGGCCAGCAAGGCTTTGGCCTCGCCTTCCTCGACGATCTCGCCCCGGTTCATCACGATGGCGCGGTCGGCATAGCGCGCGACGAGGCCGAGATTGTGCGTGATCAGCATCACGGCGGTGCCGTTCTCGCGCGTGAGTTCGGCCATCAGGTCGAGCACTTCGGCTTGCGTCAGCGTGTCGAGCGCCGTAGTCGGCTCATCCGCTATGAGCAGCTTCGGCTTGAGCAGCATCACCGAGGCGAGCATGATGCGCTGGCGCATGCCGCCGGAGAATTCGTGGGGGAATGCGGCAAGGCAGGCTTCCGGATCGCTGATGCCGACCCGCGACAGAATGGCGACCGAGGCCGCGCGGATGGCAGCCGCATCCAACGCCGCGTGCAGCGCCAGCCCCTCGCCAAGCTGGCGGCCGATGCTGAGCGCCGGGTTCAGCGACACCATCGGTTCCTGAAAGACCATGCCGATCTTCGGGCCGCGAACGGGCCGCAAGGTGTGCGGATTGGCCAGATCGAGGCGCTGGCCTTCGAGGCTGACATCGCCTGCCAGCGTGGCGAGGCCCGGCGGCAGCAGCCCGATGATGGCGCGACCGGTCGCGGTCTTGCCCGAGCCTGACTCGCCGACCACGGCCAGCACCTCGCCGGGCCGAATCGACAAACTGATGCCCTTGACCGCGCGAAAGCCGGCACGCGTGCCGATCTCGAGCCCCTGCACATCCAGCAAGGGGCCGTTCACTGCGCCGACCTTGGATCAAGCCGGTCGCGCAGCGCGTCGCCAAGCAGGTTGGCCCCCAGCAGGCACAGCGCAATCATCACGCCGGGCGCAATCGACAGATGCGGCGCGCTCTCCATGAAGGGGCGGGCGCTCGACAGCATGTTGCCCCAGGTCGGCGCCGGCGGCGGCACGCCGAGCCCAAGGAAGGACAGCGCGCTTTCGGCCAGCACCACCCAGCCGAACATCGAGGTGGCGAGCACGGTCAGCGGCGTGACCGTGTGCGGCAGCACGTGGCGGAACAGGGTGTAGCCTTCGGAATTGCCGAGCGCGCGCGACGCCTCGACGAACTCCTTCTCGCGGATCGACAGCACCGAGCCGCGGACCACACGCGCCACCATTGGCGCATAGGCCACACCGAGCGCCAGCACGATGCCCCATTTCGACGGGCCGATGACGGCGAGCAGCCCGAGCGCCAGCAGGATGCCGGGGAAGGCGAGCAGCGCATCGTTGAGGCTCATCAGCAGCCGGTCGGTCCAGCCGCGAAAGAAGCCGCTGACAAGGCCGATCAGGATGCCGAGCGCCAGCGCCGCAAGCACGGTGGTGACGGCGACGGTGACGGAGGTCGCCGCACCTGCCATCAGCCGCGACAGCACATCGCGCCCGAACTCGTCGGTGCCGAGCCAATTGACGGCATCGGGCGCACGGAAGCGGGCGCGCAGGTTTACGCGCGTTATCGAGAACGGCGTCCACAGCAGCGCGAGCAGTGCCGTGCCGATGACCACCGCCATCAACGTGCCGCCAATCAGGGCGTTGGGGCGCGGCTTCATCGCGCTATTCCGCCCTGATGCGCGGATCGAACAGCGGATAGGCGAGATCGACCAGAAGGTTGACGGCGACGTAGATCACCGCGACGAACAGCATCACGCCCTGCACCACGGGATAGTCGCGTGCGAAGATCGCGTCGACAAGCAGCCGGCCCAGGCCCGGCAGCGTGAACACGGTCTCGATCACCGCGATGCCGCCCAGCAGGTTGCCGAGCACGACACCGATCAGGGTGAGCGTCGGCGCAAATGCATTGGGCAGCGCATGGCGGCCGAGAACGGCGGCCTCGGACAAGCCCTTGGCGCGTGCATGGGCGATGTAGTCGAGCTTCAGCACATCGATGGTGGCCGAGCGCGCCATGCGCGTCAACGTGCCGATCTCGATCAGCGTCAGGGTGACGATCGGCAAGATGACATATTGCGCCGCTTGCCACGGGTTCTCGGCGAACGTGACGTAGCCCACCACAGGAAGCCACTTGAGCCAGACGCCGAAGATCAGCAGCAGGATCAGCCCGAGCCAGAAGCTGGGGATCGAGAGCATCAAAGTCGCGAAGCTGATGGTGGCAAGGTCGGCAGGCTTGTCCTGCTTCCACGCCGCGATCATGCCAAGCGGAACCGCGACAAGCGTGGCGAGCGAAACCGCCACGAGCACGATCAGCGACGTGATCCGGAACCTGTCGAAGATCAGCGGCAGCACCGCCTCGCCGTTGACGGTCGACGTGCCGAGATCGCCGGACACAGCCGCGCCGAGCCAGGTGGCGAACTGCTGCCACAGCGGCTGCTCAAGGCCCATGCTCTCGCGCAGGCGGCGCAGCGACTCGGCATCCGCCGCATCGCCGAGAACGAGCAGCGCGGGGTCGCCGGGCACGACCCGCATCAGCACGAACACCGAGACCGCCACCAGCAGCAATGTCGGGACCGCGGCGGCAAGCCGCCTCAGCGCATAGCCCAGCACAGGCGCAGCCCCCGGCCAGTCCCCGACTTCAGCGCAGGGCCACGGCCCAGAAGCGCGGCTGTTCCGTGACCCACGGCGTGAAGGCGCCGACGCGCGGGCCTGTCGCCGTGATTGCATCGTTGTTGTAGAGCCAGATCGCCGGCACATCCTCGATCATCTGCTTGTGCAGCGCATCGAAAAGGGGCTGGCGCTTCGCCGGGTCGGCTGTCGCGCCGGAGGCGTCGATCAGCTTCTGCATGTCGGCATTGTCCCAGGCCTTGCGCGGCTGTGTCGCCTTCGGGCCGGAGAACATGTCGAAGGACAAGGTGGCGTCATAGCGGGCGGAAAAGGCGAAGGTCATCATGGCGTAGTCGCCCTTGGTGTAGCGGTCGAGCTGCGTTGCCCAGTCGATCACCTCGAAATCGATCTTGATGCCGGCTTCGAGCGCCATGGCCTGCACCAGCACGGCCGTCTCGTACATCGAGTTGTAGCGCTTGTTCGTCAGCATCTTGATGGTTTCGCCCTTGTAGCCGGCTTCCGCGAGCAGCTTCTTCGCGCCGGCGAGGTCGCGCTTGTAGCCCTGCTTCTGCGCGGCGCCGTGGAAGCCCGAGGCGGTCGGAACCGGGGAGGGATTGTAGGCCACGCCATCGCCTGCCACCGCCTTGACGAGTTCTGGATGGTCGATCGAAAGCGCCAGCGCCCGGCGGATGCGCACATCCTTGAGGATGGGGTCCCTGGTCTGGAGCAGCATGCCGACCGCGCCAAGCGTCGTCGACGAGACAATTCCGATGCCGGGCTTGCTCCTGAGTTCCTTGGCATCGGCGTCGTCAATGTCCGGAATCATGTCGATGGAGCCCGATTGAAGCGCCGCTTTCGAGGCGGCGGCGTCAGGGATGATCGTCAGGCGCACCCGCTCGGGGCCGCCGGTCTTGCCGCCGGTCAGCCCGTCTGGCGCGCCGGCGCGCGGTGCGTAGTCCTTGAATTTCGCCAGTTCGACAAACTGGCCGCGCCGCCATTCCGCCAGCGTGTATGGCCCTGTTCCCACCGGCGCATTCCAGGCGCCGTCTCTGTTCAGCGAGGCGCGATGCCAGATGCCCGACTGGCCGCAATCGACCCGCGCCATCGAGGCGAGGAAGAGCACGGCCGGTTTCTCTATCCGGAACACGACCGTGCGCGGATCGGGGGTTTCGATCGCATTGATCTTCGAGACGCCGCGCCCATCGAATTCCGGCGCGCAGCGCCAGTTGGTCTCGCGCTTCAGGTAGCGGTCCCAGGCGAACTTGACATCGGCGGAGGTCAGCGTCTCGCCATTGTGGAACCTGACGCCGCTGCGCAAGGTGAAGCTGTAGCTCAGCCCGTCCGCGCTCACGTCGATTTTCTCCGCCAGCATCGGCCCGATGGAGGTGTCCTGCCGGTAGGCGACGAGGCCTTCCACCAGGTGGCTCATCACCATGTCGGTGTTGCCGTCGCGGTTGACGCCCGGATCGGTCGAGCGGATGTCGGCGTTGAGGCGCACGCGCAGAGGTTCCTGCGCCGATGCGGGCGCGAGGCTTCCGAATGCCGTTGCCGCAACGAGTGCAAGGCCGGGCAGGACTGTCAGGCGCAAACGGGTCATGGGGAGCATCTCCTCAGGTTGCGGGGCGTTGATGGCGCTGGAACGCGGTGGCTGGCGATGCCGTCTTCCATGTCGAGCCTGTGCCGCGTGAACGTGCGGTTCAGGGCCGGCAGGATGGCGATGTCCATGATGCCGTCCTCCGGCACCATGGCGACCATGGCGACGGTGGCGGAGAGGTTGGACGACAGGTTCAGCCGCGGCGGACGGCACACCGACCACGGTGACTGGTAGTCGTCGAACAGGGCTGTCTTGACGGTGTCGAGGCTTACCTGGCCCGCGTGCGGCGCGATCAGCCCACGCACGCGCAAGTCGCGGTAGAGGCTGTCAGGGGTGGTCTCGATGCCGGTGTCCCTGAGTTTGCCCAGCGCCACAGGGCTGGTCCAATGGTTGGCATGGACGATGAGGCCGTCCTCGGGGTGAACCTGGAAGCTCTCGTCCGGCGCGCACTCGAAGTTGATGGCGATGCCGCCGGCCTGGCTGATGATGATGTTGTTGGAGGCGGATTTTGGCGTGCAGTAGGCGGCGCGCATTGCGAGGGCCAGGGTCGGCTGCTGCAGCACCTTGCGCCGGATCAGCGCCAGCGGCACGCCGATCTGGCGATAGTCGCGCTCGCATTCGAGATAGTTGGCGGTGATCGCGATGCCGGCACTGTTCAGGCCCGAGCGGGCGAGTTGTCCAGCTTCGGTGAAGGTGAGGATGTCGGGGCCGTTCTCGTTGGTGATCTTCAGCACCACGGCGGTTGCGGCGCAGTCCACTTTCCAGTCCCAGTTCTGGGCATGGATGAGCTTTCCGTCGGCGGTCACCGGCGGCATCGCCACCACGCCGGTGCAGCCGTCGGGGTCATCCTCGACCTCTCGGCCCCTGGCCCTGGCTGCTTTCGGGCCGAGTTTCAGGATCTCCGTGCGGGCGTTAAGCAGCACGATGTCTTCGAGTGGGCGGTTCGCGCCGGTGGCGATGCCGCGCATCTCGGGCACATAGGTTGCGTCGAAGGCATCGATGCGCGGCAGGAAGCTTTCGACCAGTTCCTTCAGTTCGTCGCGGGTCAACCCTGTCCCGGCAAGCTGCTCGGAATAGTGGCCGACGCCGGCGGCTATGCGTCCGCGCGCGGCCTCGCCATGTTGACGGCCGCGCTGCTCGGGCGGGCCGGACACCTCGATCAGGGGAGCGTCAGGAACAGCCTGGGCCGGCGTCGCTTCCATCTTGTCTCACTTGCATTTTGTTTAAATGAAATACAAAAGTGGAATGCACCCAAAGTCAACCGATATCAGGCCCGCCATGCAACTCTCCCCGCCAGATGCAAGCGAAGCGCAGACGGTCCTGCAGCGGCGGCTCGCCGGGCAGATCGCCGAATGGATCAGGCGGGATGGGCTGACCGCAGGCCAGCGCATCAACCAATTGAAGCTTGCGGAGCGCTTCGGGGTCTCTCGCACACCGGTCAAGGCCGCTCTGCTGAGGCTGTCGGAAAGCGGCGCGGTGCGTTTCGTGGCGCGCGGTGTGGTCGTGGCGGACCCCGATGCGCGCCATGACGACAGCGCAGCACCCGACACCGCCAACGAACTGATCAGGATCCTTGCAGCCGACCGCCATCGCGGGCAATTGCCGCAGGACATCAGCGAAGCGGACCTGATGCGGCGCTATGGCGAACCGCGCGCCGCGATCGTGGCGGCGCTCGGGCGGCTGCGCGAACTCGGCGTGGTCCTGCGCAAGCCGGGTTTCGGCTGGCGCTTCAAGGCCGCCGAGACGCCCGAGGAAAAGCGCGCGGCCTACCGCTTCCGCATTGCGATCGAGCCGGCCGCGCTCGTCGAGCCGGGCTATGCGCCCGACAGGCCGTGGCTTGCCGAAATGCGGACGCAACACGAGCGCTTTCTGGACAATCAGTGGCGCGACAGCGATGCGGTCGCTTTCTTCGAGATGAATGCCCAGTTTCACCTGGGGCTGGTCAGTTTCTCGCGTAACCGGTTCTTCATCCAGGCGACGGAGCAGCAGAACAGCCTGCGCCGCCTGAGGAACTACTCCTGGAGGCTCGGGCCGGATCGCGTGCGCGTGTCATGCGAAGACCATCTGCGCATCCTTGACGAAGTGGAGCGCGGACGAATGACGGCGGCGGCGGACCTGATGCGGCGGCATCTGGCGACCACGGCCGAACTCGTCGTTCCCTCTGCCGAAACAGACGACGCATGAGGGCGGCGCTCGGCAGCCTGTGGGAGGCCACGGCCGAGCCAGCGGTCACGGCCCCGGCGCTGACCGGCCGCGAGAGCGCCGAGATCCTGATCATCGGGGCCGGCTACAGCGGCCTGTCGACCGCGCTGCATCTGGCCGAGATGGGTCGCGAGGTCGCCGTGATCGAGGCCGACCAGCCCGGTGCGGGCGGTTCAGGCCGCAATGGCGGGCAGGTCATTCCCGGCCTGCGGCATTTCACGGACGAACTCATTGCGAAATACGGCGAAGAGCTTGGCCGCCGCATCCATGCCTTCGGAGCTGGCGACGCGGACTACACATTCGGGCTGATCGGGCGGCTCGGGCTGCGCTGCGACGCCACGCGCGGCGGCTGGATCCAGGCGGCGGAAAACACGACCGAACTCGAACAGGGCCGCCTGCGCTGCGACGCCTGGGCCAGGCGCGGCGCGCCGACCCGCATGCTGGATGGCGCCGAGCTTGCCGCGATGACCGGCACAGGGGCCTATATGGGCGGCTGGCTGGACGAGCGCGGCGGCTCGGTGCAGCCGCTGAGTTATGTGCGTGAACTGGCACGGGCCGCAGTCAGGGCAGGCGCGCGGCTCTACCTGAACTCGCCCGTCCGCCACGTGAAGCCATCGGGCGGTGGTTGGGAAGCCGAAGTCGCGGGCGGCAGCATCCGGGGCAGAAAACTGCTTCTGGCGACCAATGCCCTGACGGGCGCGCTGCACGGACCGGTGGCGCGCTCGCAGCTTGACGTCTGGAGCTTCCAGATTGCGTCGCGCCCGCTGACGCCGGCGGAGCAGGGCCGCATCATGCCGTCCCGCGTCATCGTCTCCGACACCCGCCGGGTGCTGCGCTACTTTCGGCTGGACCGCGATTGCCGCGTGGTCGTCGGCGGCAAGGGCACGCTCGGCGCTCCGAGGGACGCCGGCGCGTTCAATCTGCAGATGGCGATGTTGCGGAAGCTCTACCCGGAAGTGGCGGATGCGGGCTTCGACTATGCCTGGGGCGGGCAGATCGGGATCACGCCCGATCGGCTGCCGCGCCTGTTCTCGCTGGGCGAAAATGGCTGGGCCGTCCTGCAGGACAACGGCAAGGGCGTGGCCTGGTGCACGGCGATGGGCCTGCCGCTGGCTGAATTGCTGGCAGGTGCGGATGCGCGGACCCTGCCGCTGGTCCCCGTCAGGCCTCCGGAACCGATCCCGCTGCACATGCTGCGCAAGTCCTATGTCGCGGCCGGCAACACGTGGCTGCGGTTTCTCGACCTCGCCGACCGGCTGAGATAAAGCTGCTGCCGTCTCACTTCACCGTTTCGATGAACTTCCCGTCCGCCGTGAACACCACATAGCCGCCGACATCATGCCGCGGCGGAACACCGACCCGGACGTCCACATAGGGCATGCCCGGCCGCGGCCGCCAGAACGGCTCGCCGGACCAGAAGCGGATGCTGTGGACCTTCGAGCCGGGCAAGGGCACGGCAGCCTGCGCTTTGGCGAGCATGCCCTCGAGTGTCCCCTTGTTCAGCCGGGCAAGATCCTTGAGCGTGAAGGCCGACTTCAGGTTCAGCATCTGCATGCTGCGCGGCGAGGTTTCCTCCAGGCCTTTCTCGACCAGTTCAACCTCGAATGTGGCGTTCGTCGTGCCGGGCGCGAGCATCACGAGATGCGCCCGGCTGTCCCTGAACCTGAGATCGAGAACCTTGACGTCGCCGCCATAGGCCGAACGCAGTTTGTCGAGCGCCGCCAGAAGCGCGCCGGCGTCGAGAAGGTCGAACTTGGGGCGAAGGCTCCGTGGCAGGAAGACCGAGACGACCTCGGCATCCGGCGTCAGCTTGACGATGGTCCGTTCTGAAAAATCCTCGCCGATCAACGGAATCTGCCGGCGCGAATCAACCATCTGCACCTCCCACAGCACGCGCGGGGTGCCGACGGCGACGCGTTCCTTGACCGCCTTCGCGATCATGATGCGCGGATGGCCGCTCGGTTCCTTGTCGCGCGCCGCCTTCAGGATGGCCGGCGCCTTGGAGAGGTCGATCTCGTCGAGCGCAAAGGGCAAGTTGCCGTTGTTCCGGATCAGTTCGACGTTCGGGCTGTCGATGAAATCGCGGCGGAAGGCCCCGCCATCCCAGAGCCAGGCGGTGACCGATTTGGGGCTGGCCTGGGACACCGCCACCATCTTGATGGTGCTTCTGGAAATGTCGATCTCGTAGGCCTCACGTTTCGCGCCGATGATTGACCGGAACGAGGCCTGCGCGTCGGCGAGCGGCCAATCGTCCTGCTCGAGAAAGTTCCTGTTCCGGCCCCGGTTGGTGCCGGAGATGTCGACGCCCATGACCCGGCCGTCCGGCGCCGTGGTCACGCTGGCGCTCTCGCGGGCGCTGGCGACCGTGATGTTCCAGCGCACATCGCCAAAGGCGGGGTTGGGCAGGATGGTGATCAAGCGGGCGATCCGGACAGCGGCGACGTGCGCCGGATCATCGAGCCTCACCCTTGCCTTGGCCGCTTCGAGGATCGGCCAGAGCCTGTCGATCGGCACCGACGCCAGCGGGAAGAAGCCGCTCTCGACATTGGCGACCGGTGTGCTCGGCCTTTCGGGCCGCGGCCCGGTGACGCCGTGGAAATTCACGGACAGGATGCGTCGGAAACTGACGCGCCAGCGGTCAATGCGCGCTCCTCCCTCGGCTGCACGGGCCTGAACCTCGATGGCGTCGGGCCTGATCGAGATTTCCGCAATGCCGACGTCCCGGCCGATCCGTTCGACCAGTTCGGACCAGCCCTTCTCGAACATCGACTGATCGTTGAGATAGTTCGGCGCCTGGGCAAGGCATGGGCCAGCGAACATCGCGGCGAGAAAAGCAAGAACAAGGAGCTTCATCCGCACACCCCCGCATTGCGCCATGGCAGCATGAGACCGCCATCCGGAGCAGTCAACATGTTTCTTGCCGTTGCGTCAGGGCATTGGCTGCGCAAGTCCGCCGTACGCCGCCGCCTCGACACCGACATGGTTAACCACTCCCTAACACTTGCCGGTCCACATTCGGATCGAGATTCGGGAGTTGTGGTTGTTCATGTCGAAACATGTGGCGGTTCTGATGGGTGGCTGGTCGGCGGAGCGCGAGGTGTCGCTGAACTCCGGCCGACCCATCGCCGATGCCGCCGAGGCGGCCGGCTTCAAGGTCACCCGTGTCGACGTGCAGCGGGACATCGCCGAGGTGTTGGCAAAGCTTGCGCCCGACGTGGCTTTGAACTGCCTGCATGGACCCTGGGGCGAGGATGGCTGCATCCAGGGCATGCTGGAAATCCTGAGGATTCCCTACACGCATTCCGGTGTGCTGGCCTCCGCGCTTGCCATGCACAAGGCGCGCGCCAAGGCGGTGGTCGGCGCCGCCGGCGTGCAGGTGGCCGATGGCATCGTGGTCAGCCGTTTCGAAGCGGCCGGCCGCCATGTCAGGCAACCGCCCTACGTGATCAAGCCGGTGGATGACGGGTCTTCCATCGGGATCGTCATCGTCAAGGCCGGGCGCACGCATCCGCCGCAGGAATTGGCCCGTGAGGATTGGCCGTGCGGCGACTGGATGCTGGCGGAGGAATTCATTCCCGGCCGCGAATTGACCTGCGCCGTTCTGGGCGACCGCGCGCTCGACGTGATCGAGATCACGACCGCGACCGGAGAGTTCTATGACTACGACGCGAAGTATGCGCCGGGCGGCTCAATCCACGTCCTGCCGGCTCCCCTTAAACCGAAAATTTACCAACAGGTTCAAGAGTGGGCGTTAACCGCGCATCAAGCAATTGGCTGTCGCGGCGTGAGCAGGTCGGACTTCAGATATGACGAGGCAAACGAGCGCCTCATCTGGCTGGAATTGAATACGCAACCCGGGATGACGGCGACAAGTCTTGTTCCCGAGTTGGCTGCCCATGCGGGCCTTGAGTTTGGCGAGTTGGTGAGATGGATGGTGGAGGACGCCTCCTGCGATCGCTGACGACGGCGCTCTTCGGAGTGCGGTCCCAGCGCGCTCGCGCCGGAGACATCGATGTGCCGCTGCTGGTCGGCGAGCGCTCGGGCAAACGCGGCCTGTGGCCGTTCGGATCGCGTGCATCGGTGACCCTGCCGCTGCATGAGCGCGTGTCGGGCCGCTTCTTTCCGCTTGCGTCGCTTGCGGCGCTGAGCTTCATCGCAGCCGTCGGCTGCGTGCGCGGCGGGCAGTATGATGCGTTTCGCGCCGCACAGGGCGGTCTGCACCACGTCGCAGCCCGCGCGCTTGGCTTGAGCATGGACCGAATCACGATCTCAGGGCTCGTGGAACTCGACGAGATCGAGGTGTTGCAGGCCGCCGGCATCAATCCGCGAGGCTCATTGGCGTTCTTCGACGTCGCCGAGGCCCGTCAGCGGCTCGAAGCGCAACCGCTGATCCGTGAGGCCAATGTCCGCAAGCTCTATCCCGGCGAACTCACGATTCAGTTGAAGGAGCGCGAGGCTTTCGCGCTCTGGCAACTCAATGGCGAGATTTCGATCATTTCCTCAGATGGCACGGTGATCGACAAGATGAGTGACGGCCGCTTCGCCCATCTGCCGCTGGTGGTCGGCCCCGGCGCCAACAAGCGGGTGCGTGACTACGTCGTGCTGCTTGGCGAAGCCGGCTCGCTGCGCAGCCAGATCAGGGGCGCCACGCTTGTCTCCGAGCGGCGCTGGACCTTGAAGTTGCAGAACGGGCTGGATGTGCGCCTGCCGGAGACGGATGCCGACGAGGCCGTGCGCAGGCTCGAGCGGCTCGCCCGCGAGCAGAAACTCATCGACAAGGACATCATCGCGATCGACATGCGCCAGCCCGACCGGGTGACGGTGCGTCTGACGGAAGAAGCTGCCGCTGCCCGCGCGGACATGCTGAAAAGCCGGCCCAAGCCGAAGGGAGGCCAGGCATGAGCCTGTTCTCGCAAGGGCTGACGCCGCGCCTGCGTCCGTTGTCGACCCGCAAGAGCGCCATCATGTCGGTGCTCGACGTCGGCACCAGCAAGGTCGTCTGCCTGATCGCCGAGTTGCAGCCCGTCGAGAGCAGCGACCGGCTCAAGGGCCGCACCCATCTCGCCCGCATCATCGGCATCGGCCACACGCGCTCGACGGGCCTCAAGGGCGGGGCCGTCATCGATCTCGAAGCCGCCGAGCGCTCGGTGCGCCAGGCGGTCGACGCGGCCGAGCGCATGGCCAAGGTCGAGGTGCAGTCGGTCATCGTCAACCAGACCGGCGGGCGGCTTGGCTCGCAGAGCTTCACGGCCAGCGTCGACCTGCGCGTCGGCTCCGTCGCCGACCAGGATGTCAAACGGGTTCTGGCCGCCGCCGCCTCGCACAGCGTGCGGCCGGGCCGCGCCGTGCTGCACGCCTTGCCGACCGGCTACGCGCTCGACGGCCAGGCAGGCGTCACCGATCCACGCGGGCTGATGGGCCGGGCGCTTTCGGTCGACATGCACGTGGTGACCGGTGAAGGATCCGCCGCGCGCAACATGATGCTCGCGGTCGAGCGCTGCAACCTCACGGTCGAGGCCGTGGTGGCGACGCCGTATGCGTCCGGACTGTCCGCGCTGGTCGACGACGAGGCCGAGATGGGCGTCGTCATCATCGACATGGGCGGCGGCACCACCAGCATCGGCGTGTTCGCGCAGGGCCACCTGATGCATGTCGACGGAGTTGCGGTCGGCGGCCATCACATCACGATGGACCTGGCGCGCGGGCTATCGACGCGCGTATCCGCCGCTGAGAGGCTCAAGACGCTCTATGGCGGCACCATGGCAACCGCGTCGGACGAGCGCGACATCATCACCGTGCCGTCTGTGGACGAGGATGAGCGCGACCAGCAGAACCATGTGCCAAAATCGCAACTGGTGCGGATCATCCGCCCGCGCGTCGAAGAAATCCTCGAATTGACTCGCGACCGGCTGAAAGCTGCCGGTTTCTCGAACGAAGCCGGTCGCCGTGTCGTGCTGACCGGCGGCGCCTGCCAACTCACAGGGCTGCCGGAACTCGCACGTTCCGTGCTTGGCGGTCAGGTCCGCATCGGCCGGCCGCTTGGCATCAAGGGACTGCCCGAGGCTGCGAAGGGTCCGCCGTTCGCAGCTTCGGTCGGACTGCTTGTCTACCCGCAAGTGGCGCACATCGAGCATTTCGAACCGCGCTCTTCTGGTGGCTATCTCGCGACGGGCACCGACGGAGGTTACTTCGGCCGTGTCGGGCGCTGGCTGAAAGACAGTTTCTGATCGGAACGGCCTGGTCAGCGTGGCATCTGAGCAGGTTTCAACAGGGGCAGCGTGGCGGCGCGGACCCGACAACAGACAGAAGGCGCTCGCCGGGCGCCACAAACACGAGAGAGGCCAGGACCATGGCGATGAACCTGCAAGCCCCGGACATTCGGGAACTCAAGCCACGGATCACCGTGTTCGGTGTCGGCGGCGGTGGCGGCAATGCTGTCAACAACATGATCCAGGCCGGCCTCCAGGGCGTCGACTTCGTCGTCGCCAACACGGATGCGCAGGCTCTGGCCATGTCGAGCGCGCAGCGCATCATCCAGATGGGCCTGCAGGTCACCGAAGGCCTCGGCGCCGGCTCGCAGCCGGAAATCGGCCGGGCCGCTGCCGAGGAGGTGATCGATGAAATCCGCGATCATCTGGCAGGCGCGCACATGGTCTTCATCACGGCCGGCATGGGCGGCGGCACTGGCACGGGGGCTGCCCCGGTCGTGGCCCGCGCCGCCCGCGAGCTTGGCATCCTCACCGTCGGCGTCGTCACCAAGCCGTTCCAGTTCGAAGGCACGCGCCGCCTGCGCATGGCGGATGCCGGCATCTCCGAACTGCAGGCGTCGGTCGACACGCTGATCGTGATTCCGAACCAGAACCTGTTTCGCATCGCCAACGAGAACACCGGCTTCGCCGACGCCTTCGGCATGGCCGACCAGGTGCTCTACTCGGGCGTGGCCTGCATCACCGACCTGATGGTCAAGCCCGGCCTGATCAACCTCGACTTCGCCGACGTGCGCGCCGTGATGCGCGGCATGGGCAAGGCGATGATGGGCACAGGCGAGGCAAGCGGCGAGAAGCGCGCCGAAACCGCGGCGCAGGCCGCGATCTCCAACCCGCTGCTCGATGAAGTCTCGATGCGCGGCGCGCGCGGCCTGCTGATCTCGATCACCGGCGGGCGCGACATGAAGCTCTACGAGGTCGACGAAGCCGCAACCCGCATCCGCGAGCAGGTCGACGAAGAGGCCAACATCATCGTCGGCGCCACTTTCGACGAAAGCATGGAAGGCGTCATGCGCGTCTCGGTCGTCGCGACCGGCATCGATGCCGCCGCGATCCAGCTCCAGCCGGAAGTGTCGGCGATCGACAAGCGCATCGCCGAAGTGGCCGAGCGCCTCAAGGCGGAAGCGCGGCTGCGGGCCCAGTCCAACGCGGCAGCTCCGGCCTTCCGCCCGATGGCGTCGGTTATCACGTCGGCCCAAGCCCAGACTTCGCCCCAGCCCGTGCTCCAGCAGATGATCGCGGATGCTCCGATGGAGCCCACCGTGATCGCCGAGACGGTCCGGCTCGAGCCTGCGCAGCCGCGCGTCGTGCTGGCGTCCGCCCCGCCGCCGGCCGAAAGGGCGCCACTGCCGGTCGAAGAGCCGCTGTCGGTGCGGCAGGATACGTTCATTCCGCCCGAGGCCGAGCGCATCAAGCCTGCGCGCCTGCCACGCGTGGAAGACCTGCCAAGGCCGGTGCAGAACGAGATCGCCGCACGCAGCGCTCCTGTCATGCAGCAGCCGGCCCATTCGGCCGACAGCAAGCGCATGTCGCTGATGCAGCGGCTCGCATCGGTCGGTTTCGGACGTCGCGACGACATGCCGGCGGCGGAAGCCGAGCACGCCGGCCTGACGCGGGTTGTGTCAGCCAGCCTTTCGCCAGCACCCGCTGCTGCATCTGCCGCTGCACCGTCCCCTGCCCATGCCGAGTACATGCGCCGCCCGGCCCAGCCGTCCGTGACGCGCGTGGCCGAGGGGCAACTCGACACGAGAGGCCGCACCGCCACGGCCCGGAATGTCGAGGACGACCAATTGGAAATCCCGGCTTTTCTGCGGCGCCAATCCAACTGAAAAGCGGCGAAAATCGTTTGAAATTGACGAAGCGTTAAGCATCGCCCGTCGCGAAAGCGACGGGTGAATTTTTTTTAATAAAACATTGATAAAATGAGGTCTTCTTCGGTCGTTATCTGGTGCGCATTCTTGTAACAGTAAGATAAAAACCGTGATTTTGCCACAACCGCCGTAGCGGGTAAGTTGCGGCCACTGAAAGTCCGCTGGAAGATTCGTTCCGGCGCCGCTTTGAGATCAGGTCCGCATGACCGGCAGTTCAGTTCACGCCGCTTCGGTCATTCGGAAATCAAAGGACTAAACCATGACAGCCGGACGCCAGACAACAGTGCGCGAGGATATTGCGCTCCAAGGATATGGCGTCCATTCAGCAGGTCATGCACATCTCGTCATCAAGCCCGCCGCCGTCAATCATGGCATCATCTTCCTGCGCACGGGGCTGCCCGGCGGCATCCAGCGTCGCATTCCGGCCCGTTATGGCAATGTGAGTTCGACCGAGCTTTGCACTGTCCTGGGCGATCCCGGCCACGGTGCTGTTGCCACCGTCGAGCATATCATGGCGGCACTCTACGGGCTGGGCGTCGACAATGCGCTCGTCGAGATCGATGGCCCGGAAGTTCCGATCATGGATGGCAGCGCTGCCGCGTTCGTCGAAGCCATCCGCCGTGTCGGCGTCGTCAGCCAGCATGCGCCGCGCCGCGTCGTCCGGGTGCTTCGCCCGGTGTCGGTGAGCAAGGGAACCGCGTTCAGCGAGTTGCTGCCGAATGACGAGGATGGTCTGCGTTTTGAGGTTTCGATCGATTTCGAAACTGCCGTGATCGGCCAGCAAAGCATGACCCTCGAGCTTGAGCCTGCGGCATTCGCGACGGAAGTGGCGCGCGCCCGCACATTCGGCTTCATGCGCGATGTCGAATTGCTCTGGAAGAACGGTTTCGCGCTTGGCGCATCGCTCGACAACACGGTGGCGATCGGCGAAGAGCGCGTGATCAACCCCGAGGGCCTTCGTTTCGACGATGAGTTCGTGCGGCACAAGTTGCTGGACGCGGTGGGTGACATCGCGCTGGCTGGATTGCATATCAATGGTGTGTTCCGCTCGCATTGCGGCGGGCACCGGCTGAACATTGCCGTCCTGCGCGAACTGTTCTCCGACCCGGCCAATTTCGAGATTGTCGACGACCGCGAAGTGGTCACATCGCGGCGGGTCCAGATGGCTGCCGCGGCTTACGCGCCGTCTCTCGGCTGACGATCCGTCGGCCTGGAACCGGACTGCCGGCAGCAGCCGTCTGCCGAGCCATGGCGCAAGTCTTTTTCGGCAAAAGTCTTCCGGTGAAAGACCAGTTGGGAAAGACTAGCCGCGAAAGACTCTTGGCGAAAGCGCCCGGCATGGGTTACATGCTGCCGACATGTTTTCAGGACGCGCACGCGCCCTGCATTTGAGGCGACAGGGATGTTTCATTTGAGACTTGCGCAACTGATGGTGCTTGGCGCTTCGCTGGGGCTGGCCGGCTGCGACACCTTGTCATCGATGAACCCGTTCGATACGTCGGCGAAGTACAAGCAGGAACTCCTGCCGGACGTGCCGCCGGAGACCCTCTACAATCAAGGCCTGGCGCGGCTGGAGAAGGGCGATACCGAAGGCGCCGCCAAAGCATTTTCCAGCATCGACCGGCAGGCTGCGTTCTCTCCGCAGGCGCGCCGCGGACTTCTGCTCACGGCTTATTCCCACTATGAAGGCCGCCGCTGGGAAGAGGCGATCAGCGCCTCGCGGCGCTTCCTGACGCTTCATCCGTCAGACAAGGACGCGGCTTATGCCCAGTATCTGCTGGCCATGTCGAACTATAACCAGATTCCCGACATCAGCCGTGACCAGGAGCGCACGGAGCGTGCCCTTGTGTCCCTGCAGGAACTGATCGACCGCTATCCGCGCTCCGAATATGTGCAGGATGCCCGCGAGAAGATCCTGTTCGCCCGCGATCAGTTGGCCGGCAAGGAAATGTCGGTCGGCCGGTTCTATCTCGGACAGCGCAATTTCCCGGCTGCGATCAATCGCTTCCGCGACGTGGTCTCCAAGTATCAGACGACCAGGCATGTCGAAGAAGCGCTGATGCGTCTTGCCGAGGCGTATCTGGCGCTTGGCGTGACCAACGAGGCGCAGACGGCGGCTGCCGTTCTGGGGCACAACTTCCCGGACAGCCCGTGGTATCGCGATGCCTACACCCTGCTTCAGTCCGGCGGCCTCGAGCCGCGCGAGCAGGCCGGGTCATGGATCAGCCGCGCCTTCCAGGGCTTTACGCGGACAGTCGGACTTGCGCGGTGAAACGGCCTCGTGCGGCTTGTTCCGTGCGGATGACATGGCGTGACGACAGCGCGTGGCCGCCGGTTTTGATATGAGCGAGCCATGCTCGCGCAACTCCTGATTCGTGACATCGTCCTGATCGACCGGCTGGAACTGTCGTTCGCCGACGGCTTGAGCGTGCTCACCGGCGAGACGGGCGCCGGCAAATCCATCCTCCTTGACGCGTTTGCCCTGGCTCTCGGCGGGCGTGGCGATGGCGGGTTGGTGCGCCATGGCGAGGTGCAGGGTCAGGTCACGGCGGTGTTCGATCTTGCACCCGGGCATCCCGCGCGCGGGCTGGCCGCCAGCCACGAGATCGAGCTTGATGCCGACCTGATCCTGAGGCGCGTGCAGATGGCCGATGGCCGCTCGCGGGCGTTTGTCAATGACCAGCCGGTCTCGGTGCAGGCGCTGCGCGCCATCGGTGCGACGCTGGTGGAAATTCACGGCCAGCATGACGACAGGGCGATGATCGAGCCGGAAACGCACCGGGCCATGCTCGATCTGTTCGGTGATCTTGGCACGCTGGCCAGCGAGACGGCCGACGCCTGGAAGGCGTGGCGCGAGGTGCGCGGCGCTCTCGACAAGGCGCGGGCCAGGGTGGAGGCGGCCCGCAAGGAGACTGATTTTCTGCGCCATGCCGCCGATGAGCTTGCAAAGCTTGCGCCGGAGCCCGGCGAAGAGGAAACTCTGGCGCAGCGCCGCCACCTGATGATGCAGTCCGAGAAGGTTGCGAAAGATGTGGCCATCGCATCGGAAGCCCTGAGCGGTCAGGGCTCGCCGATCCCGGAGTTGTCTTCGCACATGCGGCGGCTCGAACGGCGGATGACGCAGGCGCCGCAGATTGTCGAGGCGCCGATCAAGGCGCTGGAAACGGCACTGCTGGCGCTGGATGAAGCCGCGGTCGCGCTTGAGGTCGCCTTGCGTGCCACGGAATTCGACCCGCGTGACCTCGAAACCTGCGAGGAGCGGCTGTTTGCGCTGCGTGCCGCCTCGCGCAAGTACGATGTCCCGGCTGACGGGCTGGCGGCGCTGCAGGCCCGCTTTGTCGCCGACCTTGCGGTGATCGACGCGGGCGAAGGCGAATTGAAGGCGCTGCAGGCCGAGCTTGACATGAGGGCCGCCGCCTATCGGGCCGTTGCCCAGCGGCTGAGCGACGGACGCATCGCCACGGCGACGCGGCTTGACGAGGCGGTCAACCGCGAATTGCCGCCGCTGAAGCTGGAGCGCGCGCGCTTCATCACCGAAGTGAAGACCGATCCGGAGGCCTGGTCGGTGCATGGCTGTGACCAGACCGAATTCTGGGTGCAGACCAATCCTGGCACAAGGGCTGGCCCGATGTTCAAGGTGGCGTCCGGAGGCGAGTTGTCGCGCTTCATGCTGGCGCTGAAGGTGGTGCTGGCCGACAAGGGCTCGGCTCCGACGCTGATCTTCGACGAGATCGACACGGGCGTCGGCGGCGCGGTGGCGGATGCCATTGGCGAGCGTCTCGCGCGGCTGGCGGCCAAGGTGCAGGTCGTGTCCGTGACGCACGCGCCGCAGGTGGCCGCAAAGGCACGGCGCCATTTCCTGATCTCCAAGCACGCCGTCACGGCCGACCGTGTCGCCACGCGCGTGTCGCCGTTGGAAGCCGGCGACCGCGCCGAGGAACTGGCCCGCATGCTGGCCGGGGCGACCATCACCGACGAGGCGCGGGCGGCGGCGAAGCGGCTGCTGGCCACGGCGCTGGGGCGCTGAACATGTCCACGCCGAAGCCAGCAGCTTTCTCCATCCCGCCCGATCAACTCCTGCCGCTTGAGGCGCGAAGCGAACACGGCAGGCTTGTCGCGCTGATTGCAGACGCGGACGAGGCCTATCACGGCCTCGATGCTCCCGTGATGAGCGATGCTGAGTATGACGCCCTGCGCCGCCGTGCCGAGGCTATCGAGGCGCTGCATCCGCATCTCAAGGCCAGCGGAGTTGCGGGCAAAGTCGGTGCGAAAGCGCAGGAGAAATTCGCCAAGGTGCGCCACCGCGTGCCGATGCTGTCGCTGGCCAACAGCTTTTCACACGAGGATGTGGCGGATTTCGAGGCGCGCATCCGCTCGTTTCTTGGTCTTGGCCTGGCCGAGCCGGTCATGCTGACCGCCGAGCCGAAAATCGACGGGCTGTCGCTTGCGCTGCGCTATGAGCGCGGGCGGCTGGTTCAGGCCGCCACGCGCGGCGATGGCGAGGAGGGCGAGGATGTCACCGTCAATGCCCGCACCATCGCCGACATCCCGCACGCGTTATCCGGTGATGTGCCAGCCGTGTTCGAGGTGCGCGGCGAGGCCTATCTCGGCCATGCCGATTTTGCCGCGCTCAATGCCCGGCAGCGCGAGGCGGGCGACAAGGAGTTCGCCAACCCGCGCAATGCGGCGGCGGGGAGCCTGCGCCAGCTTGATGCCACCATCACGGCTGCGCGCCCGCTGCGCTTTTTCGCTTATGCCTGGGGCGAGGTGGAGCGGTTGCCGGCCGACACGCAGTTCGGCATCGTCGAGGCCTTCAAGGGCTGGGGCCTGCCGGTCAACCCGCTGATGAAGCGCTGCGCCAGTGTCGATGAGGTGCTGGCGCACTATGCCGCCATCGAGGCGCAGCGTGCGAGCCTTGGCTATGACATCGACGGCGTGGTCTACAAGGTCGACCGGATCGACTGGCAGCAGCGGCTGGGCTTCGTCGGCCGCGCGCCGCGCTGGGCCACGGCGCACAAGTTTCCGGCCGAAAAGGCCACGACGCTGGTTGAGGGCATCGACATCCAGGTTGGCCGCACGGGTGCCCTGACGCCGGTGGCGAAGCTCCGGCCCGTAACAGTGGGCGGCGTGGTGGTCTCGAACGCCACCTTGCACAATGCCGACGAGATCGCGCGCCTCGATGTGCGCCTCGGCGACACCGTCGTGGTGCAGCGCGCGGGCGACGTGATCCCGCAGGTGGTCGAGGTGGTGCTGCCACAGCGCACAGCAGGCGCTCAGGCTTATGTCTTTCCGCACGTCTGCCCATGCGACCTGAAAAGCGCCGTGGTGAAGGAGACCACAGCGGCAGGCGTGGAGAGCGTGGTCAGGCGCTGCACCGGCGAATTTGCCTGCCCATACCAGCGCATCGAGCATCTGAAGCATTTTGCTTCCCGCCGCGCCTTCGACATCGAGGGGCTGGGCGACAAGCAGATCGCCTTCTTCTTCGAGAAGGGTCTGATCAGGGAGCCGGGCGACATCTTCACTCTGGCCGCGCGCGACGCCGCGCCGGGGAACCTGCAGCGCATCCAGAATTACGAGGGGTTTGGCGAGGTTTCCACCCGCAACCTGTTCGCCGCCATCGAGGAACGGCGGACGATCCAGCTCGAGCGTCTGATCTTCGCGCTCGGCATCCGCCATGTCGGCGAGACCACGGCGAAGATGCTGGCGCGCAACTACGGCGCCTGGGCGGCATTCGATGCGGCGGCGATGCGTGTTGCGGCCGGAGACGCTGAGGCCGCCGCCGAGATGGACGCCATCGACCAGATCGGCGAAACGGTGATCGAGGCCATCCGCAGCTATTTCGCCGAAGCCCACAACCGCGCGATCGTTGACCGGCTGGCGGCAGAACTCAACATCATCGATGCCGAGAAGGCCCGGTCCGACTCGCCGGTTGCCGGCAAGACCGTGGTCTTCACCGGAAGCCTCGAAAAGATGACGCGCGATGAGGCCAAGGCGATGGCCGAGCGGCTGGGCGCGAAGGTTGCGGGCTCCGTTTCGAAGAAGACCGATCTTGTGGTGGCCGGGCCGGGCGCTGGCTCGAAGCTGAAAGCCGCCAGCGATCTCGGCATCGAGGTCATCGACGAGGACGCCTGGCTGGCGCTGGTTGGCACATGAGCAAGGCTCCTGATCTGACCGAAGCAGCGATCAGCGAAGTCATCGAGATGGCGCTGAGCGACCACACGCCATTCGCTGCCATTGAGATACTGCATGGATTGAGCGCGGATCAGGTCAAGGCGCTGATGCGGGCGAACCTCAAGGGCGGCAGTTACCGGGCGTGGCGAAGGCGCGTACGTGATTTCTCGGATCGCCGCGAGAGTTATAAGTAGGGTAGGTCACTGCTGTTCGTCATTCCGGGGCCGCAAAGCGGAGCACGAATGACGGCAGGCTTCAGGCGTCCGCCTCTTCGCGCAGCATCTCCAGACGCAGCCACTCTTCCTCGCATTCGGCGAGGCGCTTCTGCGTCAGTGCCAGCGCTTCGACCGCCTTGTTGAAGCGGGCGGGGTGCTTTGCGAACAACCCGTCCTCCGCCAGCAGCGCGTTGAGCTTGTCGATGTCGGCATGCAGCTTGTTGATGGTGACGGGCAGGGTTTCGAGTGCGTGCTTTTCCTTGAAGGTGAACTTCGTCCTTGCCTCGCGCGAAGGCGCCGCCATTGCTGGCTCCGCCCCCTTGGCCATCGCCGAGAGGCGGTTGCCCTGGCCCTTTTTCGCGGTGACGCCTTCGCCGCGCTGGTTGACCATGTCGGAATAGCCGCCGGCATAGGTGGTGAATCGGCCCGCGCCATCTGCCATGATGACCGCATTGACCGTACGGTCGAGGAAGTCGCGGTCGTGGCTGACGAGGATGACGGTGCCGGAATAGTCGGCGATCATCTCCTGAAGCAGGTCCAGCGTTTCAAGGTCGAGATCGTTGGTCGGCTCGTCGAGCACCAGCAGGTTCGAAGGCTTGGCCAGCGCCCGCGCCAGCATCAGCCGCCCGCGTTCGCCGCCGGACAGCACCTTGATCGGGGTGCGGGCCTGCTCGGGCGTGAACAGGAAGTCCTTGAGGTAGCCCATGACGTGCTTGCGCTCGCCTGCGACGTCGATGAAGTCGCCGCGCCCGTCGGTCATGGCCTCGGCCAGCGTCCATTCGTCCTTCAGGCTGTCGCGGCGCTGGTCGAGCGTGGCCAGCGCGGTGGCGGGGCTGAGCACGATGCTGCCGCTGTCAGGGCCAATGCCGCCGGTCAGCATGTTGATCAGCGTGGTCTTGCCAGCGCCATTCGCCCCGACGATTCCGACGCGTTCGCCGCGCGAAATACGGATCGAGAAGTCGGACACGATGCTGCGTCCGTCATAGGCCTTGGCGATGTTCTTCGCCTCGATCATCAGCTTGCCGGCGCTCTCCGCCTCGCTGACGGCGAGTGTGACATTGCCTTGCGGGCCACGATAGTTGCGGGCCTCCGCACGCAGGGCGTGCAGGTTGCCAAGGCGCTTGACGTTGCGCTTGCGGCGGGCGGTCACGCCATAGCGCAGCCAGTGCTCCTCGTTGGCGATTTTGCGGTCGAGCTTGTGGCGCTCGATTTCCTCTTCCTCCAGCACCTTGTCGCGCCAGGCCTCGAAGGCTCCGAAGCCCTGATCGAGACGGCGCGCCTTGCCACGGTCAAGCCAGACGGTGGCGCGCGACAGGCTGGTCAGGAAGCGCCGGTCATGGCTGATCAGCACAAGCGCGCTCTTTGACTGCGCCAGTTCCTGTTCCAGCCAGGCGATCACCGGCAGGTCGAGATGGTTCGTCGGCTCGTCGAGCAGCAGAAGGTCGGGCTCCGGCGCCAGCGTGCGGGCCAGCGCCGCGCGGCGGGCCTCGCCGCCAGACAGGCGCGATGGGTCTTCCTCGCCGGTGAGGCCGAGTTGTTCCAGCAGGTAGCTGACGCGGTATGCATCATCGCCCGGCGCCAGCCCCGCTTCGGCATAGGCGCGGGTGGTCCTGAAGCCCGCGAAATCAGGCTCCTGCGGCAGATAGCGCATGGTGACGCCCGGATGCACGAAACGCTCGCCGCGCTCGGGATCGATCAGCCCGGCCGCGATCTTGAGCAGCGTCGACTTGCCAGAGCCGTTGCGCCCGATCAGGCAGATGCGGTCGCGCGGTGCGACGCTGAGTTCTGTGCCATCGAGACAGGGACTGCCGCCAAAGCCGTGGCGGACATTTTTCAAGGTGAGAAGAGGTGGAGCCATGCGCGCCTGAGTGGACTGGCGTGGCGCGGGATGCAAGGGGGATTGCAACAACTGCTCGGCAGCCGTCATCTTCGGAGCAAGTCCGAGGATGACGGTTTGAGTCAACCCACCGATCAACCCTGGTTCAGCCCCAACTCCGTCTGCAGCTTGCGGGTCAGTCCAAGCGACACCAACCGGTGGCTTTCGGCGAGATACGCCTTGAAATTCCTGTCATCCATGCCCTCGCCCGAGGTGCGTTGCAGCCAGATCATGCCGCGCGAGGCAAGGTAGGGTGCCGGGCGAAAGCCGGGTGCGTCTTTCAGCATGTCGAAGCTCATGCGCGAGCATTTGAAGGAGATGTGAAGGCTCTCTTTTGCCCCGCTGCCGATGGCAAAGACCTTGCCGCCGATCTTCCAGACATCCGAGCCGCCCCATTGCGTGATGTAGGTGGCTTGGGGCAGGGCGGCACAGAAGCCGTTGAAGTCGTCGCGGGTCATGCCGCATCTTGCCAGAAGCCGCGCGGCAACGTAACACTTCAATCATGTGTTGCGACGCCATCATCTCCCGCGCCTTGTTTCGCGAGTACATCGCAAGCTCGCGGCTGGCTGCCGCTTCGCTCTCAGGCCTGCTTCTTATCAGCCCCTGAGGGCCGACCGGGCATTGGGCCTGGGCTCTCAGGGGTATGTGCACAAAAGCCCCTGAACAGCCCACCGCAAATCAGCTAGTGAAGCTCCTGCGGAGCGGGCAACTGCCCGAGAGGAAAGCCCGATGTCCAAATCTCACGTCCTGATCTTCGACACCACCTTGCGCGACGGCGAGCAGTCGCCCGGCGCGACCATGACCTTCGAGGAAAAGCTCGACATCGCCGACATGCTCGACGCCATGGGCGTCGACATCGTCGAGGCGGGCTTCCCGATTGCGTCCAATGGCGATTTCGAGGCCGTCCACGCCATTGCCAAGCGGCTGAAGCGCGCCACGGTGGCAGGGCTCGCCCGCGCCATCAACGCCGACATCGACCGCGCGGGGGAGGCGGTGCGCGTGGCGCAACGCGGCCGCATTCATACGTTCGTGTCGACCTCGCCGATCCATCTCGAACACCAGATGCGGAAAACGCAAGGCGAGGTGCTCGACATCATCGTCGCCACCGTGGCCCGCGCGCGCAACCTTGTCGAGGATGTGGAATGGTCGGCGATGGATGCGACCCGCACGCCGATCGACTATCTGTGCCAATGCGTCGATGCCGCGATCAAGGCCGGCGCGACCACGATCAATCTGCCGGACACGGTGGGCTACACCACGCCGGCCGAGCACCGCGCCATGTTCAGAACGGTGCGCGAGCGCGTCGCCAACAGCGACAAGGCGATCTTTTCGGCGCACTGCCATGATGATCTCGGCCTCGCGGTCGCCAACTCTCTGGCGGCGCTGGAAGGCGGCGCCCGGCAGATCGAATGCACCATCAACGGCATCGGCGAGCGCGCCGGCAACACGGCGCTCGAAGAGATCGTGATGGCCATCCGCACGCGCTCCGACGCCTATCCGTTTGAGACGGGGATCGAAAGCAGGATGCTGACCCGCGCCTCGAAGATGGTGTCGAACGCAACCTCGTTTCCGGTGCAGTACAACAAGGCGATCGTGGGCCGGAACGCCTTTGCCCATGAGAGCGGCATTCACCAGGACGGCATGCTGAAGAACCAGACCACGTACGAGATCATGACGCCGGAATCGGTCGGCGTGCAGAAGACCTCGCTGGTGATGGGCAAGCACTCGGGCCGGGCCGCCTTCAAGGACAAGTTGAAGGCGCTGGGCTACGAACTCGGCGACAACCAGGTCGAGGATGCGTTCGTGCGCTTCAAGGCGCTCGCCGACCGCAAGAAGCATGTCTACGACGAGGACATCGAGGCTCTGGTCGACGACAACATCGCGACCGCGCATGACCGTGCAAAGCTGGTCTCGCTGTCCGTCATCGCCGGCACGCGCGGGCCGCAGCGGGCCACCATGAAGATCGAGGTCGATGGCCGGATCATCACCGAAGAAGCAGAAGGCAACGGGCCGGTGGATGCGACCTTCAACTGCATCAAGGCCATCATTCCGCACGAAGTGGTGCTTGAACTCTACCAGGTTCATGCCGTGACCGAGGGCACGGACGCGCAAGCGGAAGTGTCTGTCAGGCTGTCACGCGACGGCTCGTCGGTGACGGGGCGCGGGGCTGATCCCGACACGCTGGTGTCATCGGCGCGCGCTTACCTGATGGCGCTCAACAAGCTCGAGGCGCGCGGCGCAAGGGTTCATCCGCAGCGCGCGGCGGGGTGACCCCGCCGCTGCTGTCATCCCGGCCGTGGGCCGGGATCTCTTCGTGATCTGCAGAGCTATTCACCGAAATGTGTTGCAGCGGCGCATGATCCCGGCTCAAGGCCGGGATGACACGGTTCGTGCGCCTGAAAGATGATTCAAACCATGCCCGCACCGCGCAAATACCTCCTCGTCCTGTTCTGGATGCTCGGCTCGCTCGTCTCGTTTGCCGGCGTGGCCCTCTCCGTGCGCGGCTTGCAGGGCGCGATGACCGTGTTCGAGATGCTGGCCATCCGCAACATCGGCGGGCTGGTCATTCTCGGCGGCATGATGCTGCTGTCGCCTGGGCCGGACCAGACGATGCGCATGGCAAAGCCGGGCATTCACGTCTTGCGCAACACGGCCCACTTCACCGGCCAGGCGCTCTGGGTCTGGGGCGTGACGGTGCTGCCGCTGGCAACGGTGTTCGCCATCGAGTTCACCACGCCGTGCTGGGTCGCGCTGTTTGCCGTGCTGTTCCTGAAGGAGCGCATGACGGCAGGCCGGGCGCTGGCGATCATGCTCGGCTTTGCGGGCGTGCTGATCATCCTGCGCCCCGGCATGGACAGCTTCCGTGTGGAAGCCCTGGCGGTGGTGCTGGCGGCGGTGTTCTTCGGCATCCAGATCACCACCACCAAGTTCCTCACCGGCACCAACTCGACATGGACCATCATGTTCTGGATGAACCTGATGCAGTTGCCGATGAACATGCTGGCGAACATGGCGCTTGGCCAGTCGCCGCTCATCGTGGGCAAGCTGGGCTGGGACATCTGGCTGCCGGCGCTCGGCATCGCCGTCACTGGTTTTCTGGCGCACTACTGCCTCACCAACGCCTTTCGCCACGGCGATGCAACCCTGGTGGTGCCGATCGACTTCCTGCGCGTGCCGCTGATCGCGCTGATCGGCTGGCTGTTCTACAGCGAGACGCCGGAGATTGCCGTGCTGCTCGGCGCGCTTGTGGTCATCGGAGGGGTGGTGATCAACCTTGTGGCCGAGGCGCGCGCAAGGAAGCCGGGCTAGATCATATTCCTTGTCCGCTGCTCGTCCCAGAAAATCCAGACGCCCGCTGCCACGATGATGCCGGCCCCGAGCAGCGACGAGAGCGACGGCACGTCGCCGAAGACGAGGTATCCAAGGATCACCGCCCAGACGATCAACGTATATTGATAAGGCACGACGGTTGATGCGGGCGCGAGCTTCAGCGCCTTGTTGGTGGCGATGTGCGCAGCCAGCGCGACCACGCCAAGCATGGCCAGAAGCGCATAGTCGCGCCAGGACGGGTCGACCCACCCGAACGGCGCGAGCACTGCGCCCATGACGAGCGCGGCGCCCGTCTGCCAGAACACAAGCGTCGTGTCCGGCGTGCCTTTGAGCAGTCGCGTGACGATCATCATCCCGGCGAAGAACAGCGAGCCGGCAATGGCGATCAGCGCCGGCCAGCCGAACGCAGCGCCGCCGGGATTGAGCGCGACAACCACGCCCACGAACCCGATGGCGATGGCGACCCAGCGGCGCGCGCTGATCCGCTCGCCAAGGAAGGGCCCGGCCAGCAGCGCCACGTAGATCGGGCCTGCCAGATAGAATGTCACCGTTTCGGCCAGCGGCAGATAGGTCACCGCCCAATAGAAGAACGCCACCTCGAAGGTCGACAGCAGCACGCGCAGCGCCTGCAGCTTCGGCTGAGGCGGATTCATCACATTGGTGACGCCGTCGCGCGCCACCGCCGGCGCCAGCACGAGCATGGCGGCCGCGCTCCTGATCAGCAGCACCTGCCCGACCGTGTAGGTGGCGACGAGCCATTTGCCGACCACGTCATTGACCGAGAACATGAACATGCCGACCAGCATGAACAGAATTCCGGCGAGGACCGGGCGGGTGGTCATCAGATTGCGCATTGAATGGTGGCCAGGTGCTTGGCGTCGGAAGTTGTGACGGACCCCAAAGCGCTTAGCGTGGCGGATGGGTCCTGTCATCGGTGCTTGCGGCACCCCGCCATGCCCTGAACGCCATGCCCATCACGCGCCAGTCATGCGGCGAGCCCGACAAAGCGCTGGACAGCGCCGCACCGCTTTGCTACTGCCCACCTCGTTGCGCGGGGGCACCAGCCTCCGCGTCACTTTTTCGGCGGGTGATTAGCTCAGTTGGTAGAGCAGCTGACTCTTAATCAGCGGGTCGTAGGTTCGAGCCCTACATCACCCACCAAAATGTCCCGGAGCCGTCCGGCTGATGCGTCAGGGGCGATGCCTCGCTTTTCCGGCACGCGAATTTCAGACCGGCAGTGTCAAGCATGATTGAGCGCTGTTTCGCCATCTGACGAAGGCTGTTCTGATGGCTGAAAAGCTTCTCCTCCTCAAAAACGCGGCCGTGCTCGCGACGATGGATGACGCGCGGCGCGAAATTGCCGATGGGGCCGTGCTGGTGCGCGGCCGCGAGATCGTTGCCGTTGGCGCCACCGCCGAAGTGCTGGCCGCGAACCCTGGCACGGTCGACGAGGTCATCGACCTGACAGGCCATGTGCTGCTGCCAGGGCTGGTGAACACGCATCATCACATGTTCCAGACACTGACGCGGGCCACACCTGCAGGTCAGGATGCCGAACTGTTCGGCTGGCTCAAGGCGCATTACCCGATCTGGGCCGGCATCACGCCCGAGATGTTCCACATCTCGGCGGTGACGGCCATGTCGGAACTGGTGCGTTCGGGCTGCACCACCTCGTCGGACCACCAGTACCTCTATGTCAACGGCGCGACGCTCGAAGAGGCGATTCATGCCGCAGAACGCGTCGGCATCCGCTTTCATGCGGCGCGCGGCGCGATGACGGTCGGCGCAAGCAAGGGCGGGCTGCCGCCGGACGCCATCATCGAGCAGGAGCCGGCGGTTCTCAAGGACATGCAGCGGCTGATCGAACGCTGGCATGACGCCTCGCGCTTCGCCATGTTGCGCGTGGTGCTGGCGCCCTGCTCGCCTTTCACCGTCAGCGATGACCTGATGCGCGAGAGCGCCGTACTGGCCCGGCAGCATGGCGTCTCGCTGCATACGCATCTGGCCGAGAACGACAACGACATCGCCTATTCGCACGAAGTCCTTGGCAAGAGCCCGGCGCAATATGTCGAGGATCTCGACTGGATCGGGCCTGATGTCTGGCATGCGCACTGCGTCAAGCTGGACGATGCGGCCATCAGGCTGTTTGGTCGCACCGGCACCGGCGTCGCCCATTGTCCGTGCTCGAACATGCGGCTTGCCTCCGGCATCGCGCCGATCCGCCAGATGCGTGCTGAGGGCGTGCCGGTGGGCCTTGGCGTCGATGGCTCGGCCTCCGCCGATTCAGGCCACATGCTGGGTGAGGCGCGGCAGGCGATGCTGCTCGCCCGCGTCGGCTTCGGGCCGCAGGCGATGACAGCGCGCGAGGCGCTGGAACTGGCGACGCGCGGCGGGGCAAAAGTGCTGAACCGCGATGACATCGGCCAGATCACGCCGGGGTTCGCCGCCGACATGGTGGCGTTCGATGTGCGGGGGCTCGATTTTGCCGGGGCGCAGGCCGACCCGCTGGCAGCCCTCGTGTTCTGCACGCCGGCGAAGGCCGCCTGGAGCATCATCAACGGGCGTGTCGTGGTGCGTGACGGCGAGTTGGTGACCATCGACCTGCCACGGCAGGTTGAGGCGCACAATGCGGCCTCGCGGCTGTTGATGGTGAAGGCGGGGTTGGCTTGATCAATTCCTGACCACCACGGGTGTGCCTTCCGGCACGCGGGCGTGAAGGTCTATGATGTCGTGGTTGATCAGGCGGATGCAGCCGCTCGAGACATTCTGGCCGATGCTCCAGGGCTCATTGGTGCCGTGGATGCGGTACAGGGTGTCGCGGGACCCTTCATACAGGTAGAGCGCGCGCGCGCCGAGCGGGTTGTCCAGTCCGCCGGGCATGCCGCCGGCCCATGGGCCATTCTTCTCGGGATCGTAGCGGATCATGGTTGCCGTGGGGGTCCAGCCCGGCCACTCGGCCTTGCGCGCGACGCGGGCGCGTCCGCGCCAGGACGCCCCTTGCCGACCGACGCCGACGCCGTAGCGGATGGCTCGGCCGCCCGACTGGACCAGATAGAGAAAACGATCCGACGTGTCGATCACGATAGTGCCGGGCGCGAAGCCCTCCGGCGCGTCCGCCATGGTGCGCAGGAACTGCTCCTCGACCTCGCGGAGGTCCGCGCCGTCGAGCGGGAAGCGTTCGTCGGGCATGGACGCATAGACCACATCCGGGTCGAACTCCGGCGGACCCGCGAAGCGTGACGGCATCGCCGGGGCCTGAACCACGGGCGGTTCCGGCGGTGTGCAGGCCGCGAGCAGCGCAGTTGCGCCAAGTGCGAGCACTTGCCGCCGTTGCAGATTGTGAACTGGCGAGCAGGGCGGCGGCGGGGGAAGGCGATCGGTCATGAACTCATCAACGTCGGAGCAGGTGTTTTGGTTCGCTGCGTCGCACCATATTCGCGGGCTCGCCGCAACCCTCCCGCGGTCACGTCATCAGAGAATCAAGCCTCAGCCGCGCGATTCGCTCGATCTGTGACAATGCCGCGTTGAATTCCTGATCGGTGTTGTTTTTCAGACGCGCTTCGAATGCCGCCAGGATGCCCGCCTTGGTGTTGTCCTTGACCGCGATGATGAAGGGGAAGCCGAAGCGTGACGTGTAGGCCTGGTTTAGCGCTGTGAAGCGGGCCTTCTCGTCCTCGGTGAGGTGATCCAGCCCTGCGGATGCCTGCTCGGCGGTCGAGTCAGGCGTCAGCATCCTCGCCGCCGCCAGCTTTCCGGCGAGGTCCGGGTGGGCCAGGATCAGCCCTCGCTGCTGGGCCGGCGTGCCCGCCCGCATGGCGCGGCACATGGCGGAATGCAGGCCCTCGGCATTGTCGGCGCCACTGCCAATCCCGCCCGCCAGCACGGCTTCGCCAACCCAGGGTGAGTGTTCCCACACACCGCCGAAACGCTCCATGAAAAGGGCGGGGGGGATGGCCGACGGCGTGTAGCCACATTCCGGCGGATGACGGCGTACCCAATGCCGCGCGATGTCGAGCCGGGTCGCCACCCAGGCCTGTGGATGGGCCTGCACATAGTCGAGAAAGCGCGCCAGCGCCGCGGCGCGGCCGGGCCTGCCGACGAGGCGGCAATGCAGGCCGATCGACATCATCTTCGGGGCGGTGGCGCCTTCGGCATGCAGCACATCGAAGCTGTCCTTCAGATAGCTGAAGAACTGGTCGCCGCTGTTGAAGCCCTGCGGCGTGGCGAAACGCATGTCGTTGGCGTCCAGCGTGTACGGCGTGATCAATTGCGGGCCGCGCGGCCCCATGATCCAGTAGGGCAGTTCGTCCGAATAGCTGTCGGCCGTGTAGAGAAAGCCGCCTTCCTCCATAGCAAGCGTCAGCGTGTTGGCAGAGCAGCGGCCTTGATAGAAGCCGAGGGGGCGAGCGCCCGCCACCTCGCGGTGGATGCGGATCGCCTCGAGGATATGCGCGCGCTCGGCCTCCGGTGCGTAGTCACGGTAGTCGATCCATTTCAGGCCATGCGTGGCGATTTCCCAGCCGGCCTCGTTCATCGAGGCGACCACGTCGGGCGCCTTCTCCATGGCCGTCGCCACGCCGTAGACGGTCACAGGCATCCTGCGCTCGGTGAACATGCGCCAGAGCCGCCAGTAGCCGGCGCGCGAGCCGTATTCGTAGATCGATTCCATGTTCACGTGGCGCTGGCCAGGCCACGCTGCTGCGCCCACGATTTCCGACAGGAACGCTTCCGAAGCCGGGTCTCCGTGCAGGATGCAGTTCTCGCCGCCTTCCTCGTAGTTGATCACGAACTGCACGGCGATGCGCGCCCCGCCCGGCCAATCCGCATGTGGCGGATTTCGGCCATGGCCGATCAGGTCGCGGGGGTAGGCGGCGGTGGCGGGGTTGAACATCATGAGCCCCTGTATGTCGAATAGGCCCAGGGCGAGCACAGCAGCGGCACGTGATAATGGCCGTCCATATCGGCGATGGTGAAGCGGACCGGCACGACATCTAGGAATGCCGGGCTGGCCTGCGAAGTGCCGCGCGCTGCGAAATAGGCCCCGATGTGGAAGCTGAGTTCGTAGGTGCCGGCGCGAAAGCCATCGCCGGTCAGCATCGGCTCGTCGGTGCGGCCGTCGGCATTGGTGAGCACATCCTTCAGCAACAGGCGCGCCTCGCCATGGATGCTGTGCAGGGTGACGCGCACCTCATGGGCGGGGCCGCCTTTGACGGTGTCGAGAACGTGGGTGGACAATCGGCCCATGCTGTTCGTGCCCTGTTGGTCCAGTGCCGGATCCGTTGATCCGGGAGACGAAAATGATATACATGATCAATGTATATCCTCAAGGAGGACAGCATGCAGATTTCGAAGTGGGGAAACAGCCTTGCCGTGCGCCTGCCCAAGGCGTTGACCGATGAACTCGGCCTGAAGGCTGGTGATGAGGTGACCATGGTCGCGCAGCCTGATGGCACGATTGCGCTGGCCAAGGACGAGCGGCGGGCGCGGGCAGTGGAGCGATTCATGTCTCGCGCCTGGGTTTTGCCGTCTGACTACAAGTTTAACCGCGAGGAGGCCAATGCGCGTGGACGCGATCTGGACGAGCCAACTTGAAGTCGTTCCTCGACACCAATGTGCTTGTCTACTCAATCGGTGCAGATCGCAAAATGCCGCGTGCGAAGGAACTGGTGCTTGCAGCGCCCCTGATCAGTGTGCAGGTCTTGGACGAGTTCGTGAATGTGGCTCGCAGGACGTTGAGATTGTCGTGGGTGGAGGTTGATGAAGCACTTGCAGATTTTCGAGACATGCTGCCGTTGATTGTGCCCCTCACAACCGACACCCATGACCTTGGCCTCGACATCGCCCGACGGCATGGCTTCCAGATCCATGATTGCATGGTCATTGCCAGCGCCTCGCTCGCGGGCTGCGGCATTCTCTACACGGAGGACATGGCGGATGGCGCGGTGATCGCAGGTGTGCGACTCACGAATCCGTTCAAACCCCTGTCGATGGCTGTCGGTTGAGTCCTGTCCATGCTTGATGCGTATCTGCTTGAATGGGGTTCCATGCTGCTGCGCTGGCTTCATGTCATCGCCGGCATCGCGTGGATCGGCTCGTCATTCTTTTTCATGCATCTCGATGCCTCGCTGAGGACGTCGCCGGGGGGCGGCCAAGGCGTTGCCGGCTCGTCATGGCAGGTGCATGGCGGCGGCTTCTACGAGATGAAGAAGTACGTGGTCGCGCCGGAGGCCATGCCCGCCGAACTGACGTGGCACAAATGGCAGGCCTACTGGACCTGGTTTTCAGGCTTTTTCCTGCTGGTCTGGATCTACTACGCACAATCGGCGCTCTATCTGATCGATCCGGCCGTGATGGTGCTGCCGGGCTGGCAGGCCAGCGTCATCGGTGTTGCGTCGCTTGTGCTCGGCTGGGCGGTCTATGATGCGCTCTGCCGCTCGCCGCTGGCGAGGAGCGAGAACGTGCTGGCGCTGTTCGGCTTCGGCTTCGTGGTGGCGATGGCGTGGTTCTATGCGCGGGTGTTCTCCGGCCGTGGCGCGATGATCCACATCGGCGCGCTGATGGCGACCATGATGGCCGGCAACGTGCTGATGGTCATCATCCCCAACCAGCGCAAGGTGGTGGCGGACCTGATCGCAGGCCGCGAGCCGGACGCGAAGTACGGCAAGATCGGCAAGCAGCGTTCGACCCACAACAATTACATCACCTTGCCGGTGGTGTTCATGATGCTGGCGAACCACTATCCCATCACGTACGCCAACAATGCCGTCATTCCCGTCATCACGGCGCTGGTGATCGTCGCGGGCGCGGTCATCCGGCACTTCTACAATGTGCGGCACAGGGACCACGCGAAGTCGCCGTGGTGGGCCTGGGCGGTGGCGGCGCTCGCCATCTGGCTCGCTTTCTGGGTGGCCATGGCGTCGAGCCCCGGCGGGCGTGAGCGGCTGGGCCTTCGTCAACTGGACGAACAGCGCATCCGGCTGGCCGGGCTTGCCCTGCCGCCTGCCCATGTCGCCGACATCATCACCGGTCGCTGCGCCATGTGCCACGCGCCGGAGCCGGGCTGGGAGGGCATCCAGATCGCGCCGAAGGGCGTGATGCTGCACACGCCGGAGCGCATCGCGCTGCAGAAGGATGCCATCCGCATGCAGTCGGTGCTGACGCACGCCATGCCGCCCAACAATCTTTCCGGGATGACGCCGGAAGAGCGCCGCACCGTGGCGGAGTGGCTGCGGAACTAGGCACGTGTCTACCTGAGGCGTGGCGGCAAGACGGCTGACAAGCCCTGCCAATTCGGCCAAGCTCCTCGGCATCACGCAACCCGGGATTCGCACAGCATGTTCATCCGCCTCCTGCTTGCCTGCTTCATCCTCATTCAGTTGCCAGCCCTTGCCGCTGCCCAGGCGTCTCGCCCGGAACCCGCCGGTTCGCGCGACCATCCGCTTGTCGGGCGCTATGATGGCAGCCGCATTCGTGGCTATGAGCAAACGGCCTTCGACGAAGCGCGGGTCATCACCGGCCCTGTCCAGAAGCGCGGCGACGTCACCGATCAGAACTCCGTGATGGTCGCCGGGCGGCAGACAACGATCGTCTACAACGGGCCGGAGGCACGCTCGCCTCTGGAGGTGATCGGCAACTTCTCGCAGACGCTTGCTGCGCGCGGTTTCGAACCGGTTTTTGCCTGCCACCGCGAGAGTTGCGGTGATCGCACCGGAAACTTTCTGTGGGCTGCCTTGACGGTTCGGCGCCCGTTGCAGTCCTTGATGAACCCGGTCTGGGACTCAGGTCGCTACGCAGCGTTTCGTCTGACGCGCGCGGAGGGCAATGTGTGGGCCACGGTGTATGTTCAGCAGGCCGCCGGTCGGCTCGAAACCCGCGTCGAGGTCGTCGAGGTGCGCGGAATGGAAACAGACCGCATCCGTGTGCTTGGCGCGGATGAACTGAAATCGGCACTCGATGCCACAGGCAAAGTGGCGCTCTACGGCATTTTCTTCGATGTCGACAAGGCCGAGGTGAAGCCGGACTCCAAGCCTCAGGTCGATGCCATCGTTGCATTCCTGCGTGCCAACGCAAGCGTCGGCGTGGTCGTTGCAGGTCACACCGACAATCAGGGTGCTTTCGACTACAATGTCGGGCTGTCGCAACGCCGCGCGCAGGCAGTCACACGGGCTCTGGTGGCCGCGGGTGTTTCGGCTGCGCGTCTCACCGCTTTCGGCGCCGGAATGTCGTCTCCGGTCGCGACAAACGGGACGTCGGAGGGACAGGGCCGCAATCGGCGCGTCGAGATCGTGCTGAGATGACGGTGGGAGATCGGTTCAGCTTTCGTTCAGCCACCGTCACCTAACTACATCTGGCGGTCGTAAAATGCCGCGTTTCGGGGCTGGGGATAGCCTTCCGTGTCAGATGTCGTATTACGCCGCCGCCTGTGGGCGCGCGGCATCCTGGTTTTTTGCCTGGTCGGCCTGCTCTGGGCGTGGATCGCGCTGCCATGGTTGAGCGGTGAGGTCACCATTCCCTATGACGCCAAGGCGCATTTCCAGGCGCAGATTCAATTTCTCGCCAATGCGCTGCACAGGGGCGATTCGCCGTTCTGGACGCCGAACATCTTTGGCGGGTCGCCGCAGATCGCCGATCCGCAGTCGCTGATCTTCTCGCCGGCCTTCCTTCTGGCGTTGTTCGACAAGGCACCGAGTTTCCGCACCATGGATGCTTACGTGCTTGTCCTGCTGCTGTGCGGTGGCCTCGCCTGCGCGCGCTTCGGGCAAGAGCGGGGCTGGCATCCGGCGGCGCAGGTGGTGGCGGCGCTGGTCTTCGCGTTCGGCGCATCATCCTCGTGGCGCTTGCAGCACATCGGGCAGGTGCAGAGCCTGGCCTGCTTTGCCGTCGCCTTCTGGCTGCTGGCGCGTGCGCTGACGCACCGCTCGTGGCGCAGCGGGCTCAGCGCCGGGCTCGCTGCCGGCATGATGGCGGTCAAACCCGATCAGGTCGCGTTCATCGGCGTCTATCTTCTCGCCGCTTACGCCGCCTGGTTCCTGCTGAAGGACGCGCAGCCGGCCGCGGCGACACGGCGCGCCTTGCCCGCTCTTGCCGCTGCAGGCGCGGCGGGGCTCGCGATCGTGGCCGTGCCTTTGCTGATGACGATCCTGTTTTCGGAAGTTTCAAATCGGGCCGAGATCGATTTCGTCGAGGCGGGCCGCGGCTCGCTGCATCCGGCATCGCTGCTGACCGCGTTCGTCGGCGACCTGTTCGGGGCAAAGGACCCTTTCGTCGAATACTGGGGTCCGTCGAGTTTTGCGTGGTCGCCAGGCAATCTCACGCTGTCGCAGAACATGGGGCAGGTCTATGTCGGTTCCTTGCCCATCGTGGCGATCGTCCTGTGGCTGGCGCGCGGCTGGCGGCATGTCGACCCGGAGGCGCGCTTCCTGCTCGGCGCATTGCTCGCGACAGTTGTCTACGCCGTCGGCAGTTACACGCCGGCCTTTGCCGTGATCTTCGCATTGCTCCCCGGCGCGGACAATTTCCGGCGTCCAGCCGATGCGACCTTTCTCGTCGGGGCGCTGCTGGCGCTGCTCTCCGGGTATGCCATGCACGAAGCCATGACCTGGCGTGCGCGCGGCGGGGAGGCCCGCCGGACCGCGCTGATCGCCGCCGGGGTGGTTGCGCTGGCGCTGGTTGCTGCGGCCATGATCGCGTTCTGGCGGGACAAGCTCGGCGCCGCCGCCCCCGCCATCGCGTCATCGGCTGCGTGGCTCTGTGCTGCGCTGTGCGCCCTGCTGATGCTGCGGCGCCTTGCCCTGAGCACGCGGGCCCCGGCCAGGGCCGCCAGCCTCGCCGCTTTTTGTGGCATGATGGCAATGTTCGGGCTTGATCTCAAGGCGAACAACGGCCCGAACGAGTCGACTGCATTGCCACCGTCGATCTATGCGGTGATGGATCCGGAAACCGACAATCACACCGTGTCATATCTCAAGGCGCTGCTGGCGCGGAGCCAGCGCGAGCCTGGCCGGCGAGACCGGATCGAGTTCCTGGGCATGGATTTTCACTGGCCCAACATCGGCATGATCCACGGGTTCGACCATGCTTTCGGCTATAATCCGCTGCATATGGCCGATTTCACCGAGGCGACCGGCGCGCGCGACCACATGGGTGGCGCAAAGGACCGCAAGTTCACCGCAATGTTTCCGTCGTTCCGCTCGATCTTTTCCGACATGCTCGGGCTGCGCTACGTCATTTCGTCGGTTCCGGTCGAGACCGTGGACCGGTCGCTGAAGCCCGGTGACCTGAGCCTGCTCGCGCGTACCCGCGACGCGTTCATCTACGAGAACCCGCGCGCCTTGCCACGTGCCATGTTCGTGCGGGGCGTGCGCATCGCCGACTTCGCCGCGTTGCTGGAGGACGGCCTTCCGGCTGATTTCGACCCTCGCAAGACAGTTCTGCTCGAGCGCCTTGGCGAAGATGCCGTGCTGAACGCGAGCGCTGCTGCGGCGCCCGAGGCCAAGGTGCGTCTCGTCAGCTATGCCAACACCGAGGTGGTGGTCGAGGTCGACAGCGCCAGTGCCGGCTATCTGGTGCTCAACGATGTCTGGCATCCGTGGTGGACAGTCACCGTCAACGACGACGACGCCGACATCCTCAAGGCCAATGTGCTGTTTCGCGCCGTGCAGGTCGAAGCCGGCAAGAGCCTCGTCCGGTTCAGGTTTCGTCCGCTCGACGGCGCGATCGCCGAATTGCGCGAGAAAGTGCTGGGGGCGGAGGACGACGAAACAGCGGCGATGCTCTCGATGGTGCCTTGATGGCCGCTCTCAAGCGCCGGGATCGCCCTTGAGGCCTGCAGCGGCAATGCCGGCCATGGCGGCGATTTCGTCATTGTCGGACGTGTCGCCCGAGACGCCGATCGCGCCGATGACGGCATTGTCTGCATCGCGGATCAACACGCCGCCGGCGACCGGGATCAAGGCGCCGCCGATGGCATGCGTCGCTGCCGAAATGAAATGCGGGCGCTCGCCGGCCATGCGCGCAATCGCGCGGGAGCCAACGCCAAGGCTGATCGCGCCCGTGGCCTTGCCCCGCGCAATGTCGCCGCGCTTGAGGCTGACGCCGTCTTCGGCCGCCGACAGCTTGGTGGCGCCGCGCTCATCGAGGATGCAGATCGCCAGTGCGTTCATGCTCCTGGCGCGACCTTCGGCGAGAGCGGCAGTCATGATGGTCTGGGCGGCGGCGAGCGAAAGCGGCATGGCGATGTCCTCGGCAAAACGAAAGTGGAGAGGCATCTAGGCCGGCCGAAGTTGTTTGGGTATCCCGAACAGGGACGTTTCGGGCGATTTTCACACAGGAAAGATCACAATTCAGCCGGATTTGCGCTGATCGCTGCTTCGCATTGCCTTCATCGCGGCCCAGACACTGGCTGCCGACAACATCAGGCCCGCCGCCAGATAGAGCGTGAACGTCTCGCGCAGGGTTTCGAGAAAGCTGATCATGGCGGCCATCCGTTGTTCGTTCATCTCCTGGCATTGCCCCATTCTTGCGATCACCTGTGTGGCTGTCACGATTCCATGGGGCAGCATCAGTCGTTTTCCTATTGCACCGTCAAATAGGGCCATTCTGTGTTGATGCCAGAGCGCACGCTGCCTGCCGCGCTCACGTCTGCGTCATCGGCTTGTGAGCAGTGCCGGCCGAATTACGCCACGCGGCTGCAATCGCGCCTTGATCGAAGCGCGGAGCCTGTGCTTCATTGCCGCCAACAACAAAGGGGAAGAAACTCATGGGTCTGTTCAATTTCATCAAGGAAGCCGGCGCGAAGATCTTCGGCGCGAGCCCCGCAAAGGCCGCCACCGCCGAGACCTTGCAAAAGGAGCTTGCCAACCACGGCCTGCCGGCAGATGTGCAGGTGAGCGTCGATGGCGACAAGGTGAGCGTCAACGGGCCGGTGATGTCGACCGAAGAGGCGGAGCGGATCATCCTCGCTCTTGGCAACACGGTGGGCGTGGCGCAGGTCGAGAGCAACCTGCTGATCAACAGCGAAGTTCCCGCCTCGGTGATGTACACCGTGCAGAAGGGCGACACGCTGTGGAAGATCGCCGAGAATCATTACGGCAAGGGCAAGGGCCCGAAATATACGGAGATCGTGGCGGCCAATTCACCGCCGGTGAAAAACCCCGACCTGATCATGCCGGGCTGGGTGCTGCGCATTCCGCCGCTGGCCTGATCGCGCATCCGCCGTTTCCGCCATCATCGGCCCCGCTCACGCGGGGCCGATTTTTTTGGCAAGTCCAGCGCTGATCAGCCTTGTGGCTTGTCAGGCATCAGATAGCCGATCTGGGCCGCGCCCCAATGCCGTTTGCCAACGAAGATCGGGGCGGAAACATCGCGCACCAGCGCGCCGGGGCCTGAGGGAATGTCGCGCCGGTATGCCTGCACCACGGGGAACTGTGAAAAGGCTGCGGCCCGCAACGTCCATCGATCATCATAGATGCGGCGATGGCGGGAGAACGCGTGGTTGAAGCACGGGTCCGCCGCCCGCTGCGGCTGCGACACGTCGGCATGGTGGATCGGCACGAAGCAAGTGCGCGTGGTTGCTACCGCATAGGCGATGCCGGCCTCCGGCTGATAACGCCACGCCATCAATTGCGGCAGGACAGTCTCGAAGAGAGGCATGGCCGGATGATCGAACTGCGGCGGGTCGGTCCCTGCGATGCGTTTCAGTTCAGACGCGAACAATTCGGCGACGGTGATCCGGTGCGTGTCGACGGCCGCGGCGAAGGCGTCGGCAATGTCGCGGGCAAATGCGACGGACACGGCAATGGCATCCGCGTTCTGCGCTTCAAGCGCCGTGATCAGGCGCATCAGGCCGTCATGAGCAGGGTTGCCCTCGCAGGGCTGGAAGGCCAGCGACAAAGTCTGCGCATCGAGCGCCACGAGGCGGGCTGGAAACATGCCGACGTCGTGAATGCCGACGCACGCGCTGACGTTGCTGACCTGGCCCAACGACAACGGCCTTGCCAGCATGATGCCGCGCCTGCCGATGTCGATGCTGGTGGTGGCGTGCGCTGCAGAGCCGACCTGCAGCGTCACACGCTGGCTGAAAGGCATGCGCGGACCGAGGCGGCGTTCGGCGCCCAGTGTGCGGGCAGCAATCATCAGGCGTTCGAGGCGTTTGCTGCTGCGCGCGCTTTGGCGTGTCAGCGCGAGCCGCTCGGATGAGGCTGCCACGAGCATGGCAAGGCGGGGCTCGGCTGCTTTCGGGCGGGCCGGCAGATCGGCCGGGAGCTGCATGTCTGACATGGGGCGGTGCGCACTCGGAGACTGTTTCGGAAGTCGTAGTTCGATTTGATGAAAACTTATAAAACACAACTGAAATGGCATATTCCTCTTTCCGGCAGCATGCGCTAGCGATTGAACCTGAAAAATGACAATCAGCGAAGGCGGACAGCGCATGGCCAACAACTGGACGATGGACGAGGTCAGCGCAGGGTTGGCGAGCGGGACGATCGTGCTTGTTGATGTGCGCGAGCCGCACGAGTTCGCCATGGGGCGGATTGCAGGTTCGGTCTCGATGCCGCTGTCGCGCTTTGATCCCGCCGCGCTGCCGGTTCAGCCGGGCAAGCGGATCGTGCTCTCATGTGCGGCCGGGGTGCGCTCGCTGCAGGCCATGCAACTGGCCCAGGCCGCGGGTGTGGATGTCGACACGCACTATGCCGGCGGCTTCAAGGATTGGGTCATGTCCGGCGGCGCGGTCGAACGAGACAGACCCTAATTGCCCGCCATCCAGGCCGGTGGCTTCGTGGTCCGACGGCATCCAGGCCTGACACATGGCCGCAGTGCGCAATACGGGCTTGCCCAATGCCGTGCTTTTCTGCCCTATTCAACATCTACAGATTGCCGAATGCGGGACAGAACCGAACATGCGACCGATGAAATTTGGCATGGGCCAGCCCGTGCGCCGTATCGAAGACAAGCGTTTCATCACCGGCACGGGGCGCTACACTTCCGACATCCACCCCGAAAAGGCCCTGCACGCGATGGTGCTGCGCAGCCCGCATGCCCACGCGACGTTCAGCTTCACCGACGTTGAGAGCGCCCGCGCGCTGAAGGGCGTCAAGCTTGTGCTCACCCATGAGGACATCACGCATCTGGGCGATCTGCCCTGCAAGGGCTTGATCCAGACGCTGGACGGCACGCCGGTCAAACCGACGCCGCACCCGATCCTGGCCAGAGGCGCCGTCAGGCATGTGGGCGAAGCGGTGGCGTTCATCGTGGCCGACACTGTCGAGATTGCCCGCGACGCCATTGAAGCCATCGGCATCGACTACAAGCCGCTGCCAGCCGTCACCGGGTTGCGCGAGGCGACCTTGCCCGGCGCGCCGCAGGTCTGGCCTGACCGCCCCGGCAACATCGCCTTCGTTGCCGAGCAGGGCGACAAGGCGCGCACCGAAGCCGCTTTCTCCAAAGCCGCCAGCACCGTCTCGATGACCATCGTCAACAACCGTCTCGTCTCCAGCTACATGGAGACGCGCGCGGCCATCGGCGAATATGACGCCAAGGACAAGCGCTACACCCTGACGCTCGGCAGCCAGGGCAGCCATGGCGTGCGCGATCTGCTGTGCAAGAACGTGTTCAACATCGATCCGGCCCGCATGCGTGTGGTGACGCCCGATGTCGGCGGCGGGTTCGGCACCAAGATCTTCCTGTTCAGCGAATATCCGCTGGTGCTTGAAGCGGCGAAGCGGCTCAAGCGCACCGTGAAATGGGTGTCCGACCGCACCGAGCATTTCCTTGCCGACACCCACGGCCGCAGCAATCTTGCCACCGCGACGATGGCGCTCGACGGCAAGGGCAAGTTCATCGGCCTCAAGGTCGAGATGGATGCCGACATGGGCGCGATGCTGTCGCAGTATGGCCCGTTCATCCCATGGGTCGGCACCACCATGACATCTGGCTGCTACGACATTCCTGCGGTGCATGTGCAGTTCCGTGGCGTGCTCACGCACACGACACCAGTCGACGCCTATCGCGGCGCGGGGCGGCCGGAGGCGGCCTATCTGATCGAGCGTCTCGTCGACGAGATCGCGCTCAAGACCGGGCGCAGGCCGGACGCTGTCCGGTCGCAGAACTTCGTCAAGCCGAAGCAGATGCCCTACAAGACCCAGACCGGGCCGACATACGACTCGGGCGAGTTCGAGGGCCACATGCGCCAGGCCATGGACCGGGCGGATTGGGCCGGCTTCAATGCCCGCGCGAAGAAAGCCGCCAAGGCCGGGAAACTGCGCGGCATCGGCATGGCAAGCTATATCGAGGCGTGCGGCGGTGGCGGGCCGGAAAGCGCCTGGGTCACCATCGAAGCGGATGGCTCGGCCACGGTCAAGATCGGCACGCAGTCGAACGGGCAGGGGCACGAGACCGCCTACGCCCAACTTGTGTCGCAGGAACTGGACCTGCCTTTCGATAAGATCCGGGTGCTGCAGGGCGACACCGACCAGATCGAGCATGGCTCGGGTACGGGCGGATCGCGCTCGATCCCGGTTGGTGGCTCGGCGCTGGCCCACGCCTCGCGCACGCTCGCCGGCAACCTCAAGACGCTTGCGGCAGAAAAGCTCGAAACAGCCGTGGCTGATCTGGAAATCAGTGGCGGGGCGGTTCGTATTGCCGGCACCGACAAGTCGCTGTCGTTTGCCGAGATTGCGGCTCTGTCCGGCGCCACACCCGAGATGCTGCACGTCAAGGATACCTGGAAGCCGCCGGAAGCGACTTATCCGAACGGCACCCACGTGGCCGAAATCGAGATCGACCCCGAAACCGGCGCGACCAGCATCATCAAGTATTGCGTGGTCGATGATTTCGGCGACACGCTCAACCCGGAGATGCTGGCCGGTCAGGTCCACGGCGGCTCGGTGCAGGGCATCGGGCAGGCGCTGATGGAAGAGGTCAGGTTCGACTCCAGCGGCCAGATGCTGACCGCGAGCTACATGGACTATGCGATGCCGCGTGCCGCGCACGCCCCGTACTTTCATTTCGAAACCCGGAATGTGCGCTGCGTCACCAATGCGCTCGGCGTCAAGGGAGCAGGGGAGGCGGGTGCCATCGGGGCCTGTCCGGCAGTGATGAACGCCGTGGTGGATGCGCTGAAGCGGGCCGGCAAACCGACCGCGATCGACATGCCGGCGACGCCTGCCAAGCTGTACCGGCTCATCTCGAAGCAGTGAGGTCAATATCTTGCGTGTGTGCAAACGAGTTTTGCATGCACGCAAGCACTATCACGAGAATGGGACTGGCGGTCGGGTTGTGGGCATGTCCTCCTCTGATTCTGGATCGAACTGGGCGTCTTCCGTCGCACGTTTGGCCCGAGCCCGCCCATTTGCCATCCCGTTTCCAGATTCCGGAGCCCTTCATGATCGGTCGTTTTCTTGTCGCTGCCGCCCTCGTTTCGGTTGGCGTCACTGCCGCAGCCGCACAGTCCAGCGCCATCCAGGCACGCAAGGACATCCTCAAGACATTTGGCCCGGCGTCGCGCGCACCCGGCCTGATGCTGCGCGGTGAAGCGCCGTTCGAGCTTGCCGCCGTGCAGGCCGCGCTCAAGGTCTTCGCGGACGGCGCGCCGAAGTTGCCGGCCCTGTTCCCTGCCGATTCGCAGACGGGCGACACCAAGGCGCTGCCGACGATCTGGCAGGAAAAGGACAAATTCAACGCCATCTTCACCAAGCTTGAGGCGGATTCGAAGGCCGCCATGACCTCGATCACCAACGAGGCCAGCTTCAAGACGGAGATGCCCAAGGTGCTTGGCAACTGCGGCACCTGCCACACGGCATACCGCGGCCGCTGAACGGCCAGCCGCCGAGATGCACCAGCGAGCCACAGCGCTGAGCAGCACGGTGCGCGCGTGGGATCTGCCCACGCGCCTGTTTCACTGGGCGCTGGTGTTCTGCATCGTCAGCGCCTGGGTCTCGTTCGAGTTCGCCGGCCAGATCGGTGATCCGACATTGCGTTGGCATCGCTGGAACGGCTACGCCATCCTGGTCCTGCTGGTCTTCCGCATCATCTGGGGTTTTGCGGGCGGCTCGACCTCGCGCTTCAGCGCATTCTTCAACTGGCCATGGACGGCGCTTGGCTATCTCAGGGACACGTTTGCGGGCCGCCATCGGCGCTACCTCGGTCACAACCCGGCCGGTTCATGGATGATCATCGCGCTCATCGTCGTTGTGCTGGCGCAAGCCATGCTCGGGCTGTTCACGCTCGAGCACAACGAACTGACCGCAGGCCCGCTGCAGCGGTTGATCCTCGATGACGAGAACCTGACCAAGCTGATCCAGACCCTGCATGGGCGCGGCTTTTACCTCATCCTCGGCCTCGTGGCCGTGCACGTCACGGCCAACGTGCTGTACCGCGTAATGACGAGGGACAGGTTGATCGAAGCAATGGTCACCGGCAGCAAGCCGTCCGCCACCTACGCAGACCAGCAGGAGGCGCGGGGCGGTTCGGTTAGTGCAGCGCTTTTCTGCCTTGCGGTGGCGGCGGCCATCGTGTTCGGCGGCATCGTCGCGTTGGGTGGCCGCATCTTGTGACCGCGCAGCGATTGCTGCGCTGACAGCCGGGGCGCGCCGTGTCGCGTGCGGCAGCGTCCGCCAGATTCAGCCCTGTTTGGCAGGGGTCGTCACCACCAGGCCATCAAGGCTGTCCTTGATCTTGATCTGGCAGGAAAGGCGCGAGGTGGGCCTCACCTCGAAGGCGAAGTCGAGCATATCCTCTTCCATCGGCTCGGCCTTGCCGGCTGCCGCAGCCCATTCCGGCGCGACATAGACATGGCAGGTGGCGCAGGCGCAGGCCCCGCCGCATTCGGCCTCGATGCCCGGAATGGCGTTCTTGATCGCGACTTCCATCACGGTCGAGCCGTTTTCGGCTTCGACGGTGCGCGCGCTGCCAGCCGCATCGATGAACGTGATCTTCGCCATGTTTCCAGCCTGCCCGGTGCGCAGCCCCTCAGGCCGCCTGTCCCAACGAAACGGGCGCAGCTTCAGGGAAGCGCGCCCTTGCTCCCCAGTTAGAGCCTTGAGGGCCGGTTGTGAAGCGGGCAGGCGTGGGCTCGGAGCGCTTTTTGTGTGCAGTCAGGCTGCCTTGCTGATCCGCGCGATTGCTGAGCGGGCTTCGTCGGCGGCGACCGCAAGCTCGCCGAAGCCTTCAGCGACCGAGCGGTGGCTCAACGCATGCTCGACGCGTTCCGCGGTTTCCGCGACATGCCAGGCGCCGATGGCGCGGGCCGCGCCCTTGAGCGTGTGCGCTGCATCGCTGCCGAGCTTCGCGTTTGCGTGCCTGATCGTGTCGAGATGCTTGACGCACTGATCGGAAAAGAGCGCCAGAAGTTCAAGCTCCAGGTCCGTGTCGCCGCCAGTCTGCCGGGCGAGATGGACAAGATCGATGGGGGAGGCGCCAGTCATGGGGTGGCTCGTCCTTTTGCAGTCCTGCTTCCGTTATCCTGATCCGGCAGGCCGCGCCCGGTCATCGACCGCACGCGAACGGCTTGGGTCCGCAGCACTGTCTGCGCTTATGGTAACCAAGGCGTTAACGACGTTTTGGAAAGAATGTCGTTTGGCGGTTTCAATCTCGATCCGGGTCATTTACCTTTCAAAGAGGTTAACGGCGGGCATTCCATTGCTCGTCGGCAGATGCGTGGCGTGAAAAGGCGGCTCTCATGTCCAAGTCCAAAAAAGCCAGTGACCCGACAGAGGTTGCACTCTCAGCCATCGAAGAGGCGCTCAAGCTTGACAATCTGGCGGCAAACGCCGCAGAGGCCGCCAAAACCGGCGCTGTGGAAACCGTCGCCACCGAAACCACTGTCGCGACCGGCAATGCGCCGGGCGAGATGAAGCTGCCGCCCGTTCACGGCGCGGATGTGACCCGGTTCGAGCCACAGCCCTTGCCGCTTCCATCGCCGCTGCCCTTGCCAGAGGCAAAACCGGCGCCGCCATCGGCGCCACCGCCAGCCGCTGCGATCGAGTCGGTCGCGCCGTCGCCGGCCATGGTCGCGCCGGACACCAGCCGCGTCGCCAATGACGATGGCCGCAACATGAGCGACCTAGTGCAGGCGTTCTCCACCAAGCCGTCGCGCAGGCCCTATGTCTGGGCGCTGCTGGCGGCGTTGGTGTGGGCGGGCGGCGTCGGCTTCATGCTGTTTTCGCAGCATGGCAGCATCGACGCTGCAGCCGAAGCGCTGACGCGCTTCAACGCCGGGCAGTGGGCTGTGCTGTCCGGGGCGCTGCTGATCCCGGTGTTCCTGCTGTTCGGCATTGCCGGGCTGTACGTGCGCGTCGGTGAAATGCGCCTTGCCTCGCGCGCCATGACCAACGTCGCCTTGCGCCTGTCGCAACCCGAAACCGTGGCGACCGACTCCGTCGTGTCGCTGTCGCAGGCCATCCGCCGCGAGGTCGCGGCCATGGGGGACGGCATCGAGCGTGCGGTCGCGCGCGCTGGCGAACTTGAAACCATCGTCAGGTCGGAAATCTCGACGCTGGAGCGCGCCTATTCCGACAATGAAGTGAGGTTGCGCGCGCTTGTCGACGAACTGGTGACACAGCGCGAGGCGATCGCCTCGAACTCCGAGCGCGTGAAGCTATCCATCAGCGGCGCGCACGAAAACCTTTCCCGCGATCTGGAGACGGCCAGCCGCTCGATCGCCGACGCCGTCAATGCCGCCGGTGACAGGGTCACGTCTGCGCTCGGGGCGAAAGCGGACGACATCACGGGCGCATTGGGGCGCTCGGGCGACCGCATGGTCGACGAGATCAGTCACCGCGGCTCCGATCTGGTCGAACGGCTGAAGATCACCTCAGGCGAGGTGAGCGAACGGCTTGCCAAGGCGTCCGAGACCGTGTCGTCGGCGCTTGACGGCCGCTCGGCCGAGATTTCCGAGCGCCTGGAGGCGGCCAGCAACAACATGGCTGCGGCCCTCAGCGCCCGGTCGGGCGAGATCGCCGAGCGCCTCGAGAAGACCAGCCTTTTTGTGTCGACCGCGCTCGATGGCCGCTCGGTCGAAATTTCCGAGCGCCTTGAACTGGCCAGCAACAAGATGGCTGCGGCCCTGAGCGACCGTTCGAGCGAGATCGCGGACCGCCTGGAGCAAACCAGCATCGCCGTTTCCAGCGCGCTGGAGGAGCGCTCGGTCCACGTCGCGCAAAGGCTCGAGCAGACCAGCATGACCGTGGCCAACTCGCTGGAGGAGCGCTCGAACGACGTTGCGTCGCGCCTTGAGCGAACCACTCGCGACGTGACCACGCAGCTTGACGCAAAGTCAGGCGAGATCACCGCCTCGCTCGAACGCACCGGCTCGGTGCTCACCGAGGGGTTGACCAGCGGCGCCCGCGAGGTCACGCGCACCATCGCTGAAACTGGCCGTTCGGTGGCCGAAACCATCGCCGCGCGCGCCGGTGAGGTCAACGAGACCCTTGCCGCGACCGGCGAGAAGCTCAGCGCAGACATCTCCGCCCGCGGCAACGACGTTGTCGCACGCTTCAATGACAGCGGCATGCAGATGGCGGCGCTGATCTCGGAGCGCGGCGGCCAACTCAACCAGCAGTTCGCCGAAACCGGGCAGAGGATCCACGAGACCCTCAGCGTCAACGGCGACAAGATGTATGAAACATTGACCGTGAACGGCCAGTTGCTCGCGCAGGAGCTTGCGGCTCGCACGGATACGTTGCGGGAGACGCTGAGCACGCAGACGGCGCAGGCCGAGGGCCTGTTCTCCAGCGCCACCAAGCAGATGCAGTTGCAACTGGCGGCCGAGTCCGAAAACTCGCATCATCTCATCAGCACCACCGGCAAGGACATCGTCGATTCGCTGGTCACCCAGGGATCGCGCATTCACGAGGCGCTGTCGGTGGGCGGCAGATCGCTGTCCGAAGATCTCGAGGCACGCACGCTGGCCTTGAGCACGGCGCTCGCCAGCAGGACCGCCGAGGCGCAGGCCCTGTTCGCGGCGGCGTCGACCGACATGCAGCAGACCCTTGCGCATGAAAGCGAGACGTCGCGCGCGCTGATCGCCGGCACCGGCAAAGACATCGTGCTGGCCCTCGCCAGCCAGGGCGCGCGCGTCAACGAAGCGCTTGCGGCCAACGGCGCGTCGATCCTGCAAACGGTGGAGGCGCGAGGCAAGGAACTCGAAAGCGTCATCGGCGGGCGGCTCGCGACGCTGGAGGACGTCATCGTCAACCACGGCGGCAAGCTGGCCCAGAAGATTTCGACCGATTCGGTGCGCTTCAGCGAGGAAATGACGCTGCGCCTCGGCCAGATGGAAAACCTGCTGACGACCGAGGGCGAACAGCTCATCGAGCGGCTGACGCACAGCACCGACGGGGCGGCACAGAAGCTGGTCGAACGCACCAACGCAGCGACGAACGCGATGGAAGCCCAGATCAAATCGTTCGAGGACCGTTCCGGCGCGAAAAGCGCGGAGATCGCCAATTCGCTGGACGGGTTGATCACGCGCATCGATACAAACCTCGGCAACCGCGCCCAGGTTCTCAATGAGGCCCTCGTCGAGCGCACGGTCGAGATCGCGCGCATCCTCGCCGAGGGCGGCCGCGAGGTGACCCAGGCGCTTGCCGCGAAGGCGGACGAGATAGGGGCCGTCGTTACCTCCAAGAGCGAAGCGCTGACCCAGACGCTGTCGAGCAAGGCCGACGAAATCAACACGACTCTGGGCGGACGGGCGCTGGAGATCGCCGACACGCTCGATGTGCGCATCGCGCGCTTCGAAGAGCGCGTGGTCAACCGTCTCGACACGGTGTCCGGCACGCTCGACGAACGCAGCCGCTTCATCGCGGAGACGCTGCAGGCCAAGTCCGATGGCATTTCGGCGACGCTTGGGGCGCGTGCCGAGGAATTGCGCCAGTTGTTCGACAATCAGGGGCATGGCGTGGTCAACGCGCTCGGCAAGCGCGGCGAGGCGATCGCGGCGGACGTCGCGGCTATCGGACAGGCGGTCGTCACCACGATCGAGAGCCGAGGAGCCACCATCGTCGAAGGCCTGCGTGATCGCGGCGGCGAGATCACGGCGGCGCTGCAGGCGTCGAGCAGCTATCTTGCCAGCGAGCTTGGCGAGCACACGAACGCGATTTCGGCAGCCCTGGCCAAATCGCAGGACGACCTTAGGCAGACCCTGGAAACCGGCACGAACTCCTCGATCAGCACGCTGGTCGCAACGAACGAGCGCATCCGCAGCGAGCTTGGTGGCACCCTGGAGCGGCTGGGCGACGCCAACCGGTTGATGCAGCAGATCGTGGCGACCGCAAACACCAACCTGACGGGCGTGGAAACCAACCTTGGCCAGCGCGTCAAGGAACTGGAGGGCATCCTCAGCGCGGTTTCGGACGAAACCAGCCGCGCCAGCATGCAGGTGTCACAGCAGGTCGAGGCGCTGAAGGGCGTGTCGTCGGGGGCCATCCGCGAAGCATCCACCCTGGTCGCCCGTCTCGACGAGCAAGGCCGCTCGCTGGTCGACACCACATCGACCAACGTGCAGGCACTCAACGACGCGGCGAAGCGCCTCGAAAGCGTCGAGGCGCGTGTCGGCCTTGCGCTCGAGGATCGCAAGCAGGGACTGGAGGACCTGCTGACCTCGATTTCCAGCCGCACCGAGGATGTCGAGTCGATCACCCGCTCGTTCACGGCGCTGGTGGAGGACTCGTTGAAGGCAGCGGAACAGCGCGCGCGCCAGATCGGCAGCGTGCTGGCCGACAGCGCCGAAGCCACATCTGCCGCCATCACCGATCATTTCGAGACGGTGCGCAACAACACCGGCAAGGAGCGCGAGCGCACAGCCGCCGCGCTGCGGGCCTCCTATGAGAGCGTCGCCGGCGATCTCGGCGGCGGGCTGGCCAAGGCGACGGAGCAATTCCAGCAGACTGCTGCCGAATTGCGGGCGATGAACGCCGAGATCCAGCGCGAGCTGGAAGCCACGCGCGCCGAATTGCGCCGAGGCGTTCTCGACATGCCGCGCGAGACCCAGGAGACCACGGCCGCGATGCGGCGGGTCGTCGGCGACCAGATCAAGGCGCTGAACGAGCTTTCGGACATCGTCACACGCTCGGGCCGCAGCCTTGACGTGAGCGCGCCGGAACCGGTCAAGGCCCGCGTCGCGGCGCGTGCGCCCGAGCCGGAGCCTGCACCCGCGCCCCGCGTGGCGGAAATTCCGCGCGAGGCCCCGGTGGTCCGTCAGCCGATCCGGGCTCAGCCCGCCTCGCGAGAAGAGTCGCTTCGCACCGTCACCGAGCCTTCGCCCGCGCCGCGCGGCGGCTGGCTGTCCGACCTCCTGACGCGCGCCGGACGCGAGGATGCGCCTGTCGCGAAGCCCACCGTGCCGGCGCTCGAGAAGCTCGATTCGCTATCGGTGGATATCGCCCGCATGATCGACCATGACGCGGCGGTGGAGTTGTGGGAGCGCTACAAGCGCGGCGAGCGCAACGTCTTCACGCGCCGGCTCTACACCTTGCAGGGCCAGCAGACCTTCGACGAAATCCGCCGCAAGTATCGCCGCGACGAGGAGTTCAAGGAAACCGTCGACCGTTACATCGAGGAGTTCGAGCGGCTGCTCGACGAAGCGAGCGACGGCGGGCGCGACCAGACGATCGCCAACAACTACCTGACCTCGGAAACCGGCAAGGTCTACACCATGCTGGCACATGCGAGCGGGCGGTTCGAGTGAGGGCAGTTCACGGCGTGCGGCTTGAGAAAGGCCGCCGTCGAGGCGGCCTTTCGCATTGCGGTTGGCGAAGGCAAGTCAGGGGTGGATGCGGAGCCTATGCGTAGCTGACGCCGTCAGGCTCGCGCGGCCCATCTGACGATGTCACGCAAGACCTGCGACATGGCTTCGTCGAGCGCTTTCGCGGCGACCGGCCCGGTGACGCTGCCGACCGGGATGCGGCTGACGAAACCGCGCGCGGCGCTGACCCGGCCGGTGCGGTCGCTGACGATGCGGACGGTGACCTCGACCACCGCCTGCGCGCTCGCCGCCTCGATGCCGAAGCTGCGGATGTCGGCATTCAGCGCCAGATCGGCGATGACCCTGTCGCCGGGCCGGCCGACACGCCCGAGCCGCGACGCATTCTCGAATGTCTGGATCAGGCGGACCTGGAAAAGCTTGGGCAGCCGGTCGGCCCATTGGGCATCCGGCAGATAGGACAAGGCGCCCGCGTCGCGCACGAGGATGCGATCTGAATCGATGGCCTGCACCGTGGTGGGCTCGTTGACCACGAGTTGCGCGCGGGAGCCTCCTACGCGCGCGACATCGCCAGGGGCCGTGAGATCGAAGGTGGTGCGTTGCGGCGTCCCGCTGCATGCGGCCAGCATGCCGCCGACGACAAGGCCCAGAACAAGCCGTCGCGCAGGAGAAAGCCGTCGCGCGAGGTGTGAGGCAGGCTTCGGAAGCGGAGGGGACAATGACATGAGGCCGTTCGTTCAGTTTGCCGCAGCGACCACGGGCCGGGCGGACTCAAAAGCAATCGGCGAGGATGCACAACCCCTGCCTGGCGGCTGGCAACAACAAAACACGACTGGCAGCATTGCAGACACCGGCTCAGCGCCTGCCATTGTAGTCAGGTATCGCCGGGCGGTTGCCGAACAGAAGCTGCTGGGGGTTCCGCTCGAAGCTGCGCAGGGTGCGGTTAAGGTCGCTCAGCGTCTTGCGGCCATCGGTGGCGAGTGCCTCGATGTCGCGCAGGCCGGGGCCGGTGAAGCGGCTGATGCCGGCCGTGATTTCGGCCGTGCGCTTGTCGAGATTGTCCGCCAGCGCACGGATCGAGCGCGCGGCCGCACCCACGTCCGAGAACGCGCCCTGGCCTTCGCCGCCAGCCGCCGAGCCGAGGAATGCCTGCGCGCCCTTGAGCACGCCCTCGACCTGGTCGGCGGCGCGGTTGAGCTTCTCGGTGAGCCCGGCGACCGATTGCAAGGTCTTGGTCACATCGCCCGAACCGCCCGCCAGCGAGGCGCTGAACTTGTCGATGTTGTCGAGCGTGCGATTGACCTTGCTGACGTCGATCTGCTGGGCGATCTGCGAAATGCTGCGGCTGAATTCCTCCAGTTGCACGGCGAGCGGGCCGACGCGTTCGGCGGCGCTGGAAATGCTGGCCAGCATCTTCGAGATGCCCTCGGCATTGTCGCCAAGCGCGGACGAGAATTTCTCGACGTTCCTGACCGTGTTGGCGATGGACTGGTCATTGTCATCGACCAGGCGGCCCAGCCGTTCGAACAGGTCGTCGGTTCGGCGCGCCACGTTGCGCACGGTTTCCAGCAGATCCTGCACCTCGGAGCGTTCGGCGATGATCGTTGGCTGCGGTTGTCCGGCGGCGGCGACCAGCGGCGGCGCGTCGGGCTTGCCGCCCAGCAACTGGATGGCGACGACGCCGGCCAAGCCCTGCGATTCGATCCGGGCACGGGTGTCCTCGCGCACGGGCGTGCTCGAGGCGACATCGATCACAGCGAAAATCGAACGCGGATCATCTGGAAAAAGCTGGATGTCCTTGACCTCGCCGACGCGGAAGCCATTGAACAGCACGCTCGAGCCGCGCGTCAGCCCGGTGACGGAGCCCGAAAAGACGATGCGGATCTCGCGGCGATCCGTGGCGCCGCCAAGACCGGAAAACCAGTAAACGAAGCCGAAGGCCGCGCCAAGGACGGCGAGGGTGAAAAGACCCACCAGCGCATAGTTGGCTCTCGTTTCCATCGCTTCTCAGCCTGCCTCCTGCACGCGGGACAGTGCCCGCTCGCCCTTGAAGTACGATTGCACCCACGGATGCTCCGACGCCATCATCTCGGCCAGGGAACCGACCGCAACGACCTTCTTGTCCGCCAAAGCCGCGATTCGGTCGCATGCCGAGGCCAGGCTGTCGAGATCGTGGGTTACCATGAAGACAGTCAACCCCAAAGTCCGCTGAAGGGTCCGTATCAATTGATCGAATTCTGCGGCGCCGATCGGATCGAGGCCGGAGGTCGGCTCATCGAGGAAGACGATTTCGGGATCGAGCGCCAGCGCCCGTGCCAGCGCCGCCCGCTTGATCATGCCGCCTGACAACTCGGACGGGTACTTCGCACCCGCATCGGGCTTCAGGCCGACCATCTGAATCTTGAGGGCGGCGAGATCGTCCATCATCGCGGGGGACAGATCGAGATACTCGCGCATCGGCACCTGGATGTTCTGCGTCACCGTCAGGGCAGAGAACAACGCGCCGTGCTGAAACATGACGCCCCAACGCCGCTCAAGCCTGCGCCGGGCATTATCCTCGATGCTGTCGAGATCCTGGCCGAAAACCTCGATCTTCCCGCCGCGTTTGGCGACGAGGCCAAGGATGGTGCGGGTCAGCACGGACTTGCCGGTGCCGGACCCGCCGACGAAGCCGAGGATCTCGCCCTGCATGACATCCAGCGAAAGGCCATCGAGGATGATCTTGTCGGCAAATCCCACGACAAGGTTGCTGACCCTGATGATCGGGCGCGGGGCAGCGGCGGGGCGGGCGGTGGTCTGGCGGTCCAGGGCCATCATCAGAACCTGATCGATGCGAAGAACATGGCGAACAGGCCATCGACCACGATGACCATGAAGATGGCCTTCACCACCGAGGCGGTCACCTGCTGGCCGAGCGACTCGGCCGAGCCCTTGACGTTGAGGCCCTCGATGCAGGCGATGGCTCCGATCACGATGGCCATGAACGGGGCCTTGATCAGCCCGGCCGAGAAATGCTTCACGGTGATCACGCTCTGCAGGCGCGAGACGAAGGTCTCCGGCGCGATGCCGCCATAGAACCATGCCGTCAGCCCCGCGCCGAAAAGGCCGGCCATCGAGGCGAGGAACGTCAGGATCGGCATCGCAATGATCAGCGCCAGGATGCGCGGCACCACCAGAACGTCCACGGGGTTGAGGCCCATGACGCGCAGCGCGTCGATTTCCTCACGCATCTTCATCGAGCCGATCTCGGCGGTGAAGGCCGAGCCCGAGCGCCCGGCGATCATGATGGCGCACAGCAGCAGCGCCAGTTCCCGCAGCGTGATGATGCCGACCAGGTCAACCACGAAGGCCGTCGCGCCAAAGCGCCTGAGCTGGAAGATGCCCTGCTGCGCCACGATGCAGCCGACCAGGAAGGTGATCAGGATGATGATCGGCGCGCCGCGAAAAGCGATCAGTTCGAGCTGGTTGACCAGCGACGCCCAGCGGAACCGCGCAGGATGCAGGAGGGCGCGCCCGATTGCGACGACGACCTCGCCGATGAAGCTGACGCCGCGGACAAGATCGCGGCCTGCGTCCATGACGGCGCGTCCGATGTCGGCCAGCAGTTCGATGATGCGTGAGTGCTTCGGCGGCATGGCAGGCTCGCGCCGCGTCCTGACAGCTTCGATCAGCGCCGCGTGCTCGGCACGGGCGTGGCTGACCTCGACGCGCACGCCGTCGCTGCCGAGAAGGTGTGAAAGCTGGTCGATGACGCGCGCGCCGAGGGTGTCGATGCGCTCGACCGCGCCGATGTCCATCAGCGCGCGCCGGACTTCGCCAAGCTCGGTCGGCAAGTCGGTCATCAGGCTTTCAAGCCGCCTGCCGTGGTCAAGGGTCCACTCGCCGCTGAGAACGACCGTGGCGAGATCGCCGCTGCGGGTGATCTCGAAACCGGGAGAAACCAGGGTTTCCGTCATCCATCCGACTCAAGAGGCGCCGTCACGATGAACGGACGCCAGCACTCGTAGCTTGTGTGGCGGTGCGCTGTCGAGCGCCGCCACACCCGCAAGCCGAAAAGTGATGGCCAGAAGCAGTAGGCCCGCAATCGCCAGCGGAGCCATGGCAAGAAAGGCCATGGCCCCGATGCGCTCATACAGGGAGCCGGACGCCAGCGTCGCAGCGCCCATCATGCACGCGTTGGCCGCGCTGACGCGGCCCATCGCCAGCGCGCGACGGCCCTCGGGAGCGAGCATCGCCACCATGGCCATGACGCCCATGAGCTGCGCTCCGAACGACAGGGCGTGGAGCATCTGCAGCGCCAGGACCGCGGGCAGGGAAACCGCAAAAGGCATCAGTGTGAAGCGGACAAGCGCCGCGCCGCCCGACAGGCACAGGAACAGCAAGGCGGAATGCCAGGTTGCAGCCGCCTTTCGCCCGAACCACCAGAACATGGCGATTTCCGCGACCACCGCCGAGGCCCAGAGCAGGCCGATCATGCTGTCGGCGATGCCGAGCCCGCGCCAGTGCAGAGTGGCAAAGCCGTAGAGGGCGGCATGGCTGGCGTTGATCAGCGCCGACGCGGCAATCACCAGCCAGAGCAGGCGCGAACGCTGCGTGGTGACGTGGGCCGGACACGCGTCCGTCACGCTTGCAGGTGCGTGACGCGGCCCGCGCGGAGCCGAGAACGCCACGATCATCGCCGCAAACGAGCAGGCTGCGAGCATCAGCGGCACGGTCGCGATGCCCAGACGCGAGACGGCGAGGCCCGACGTGATGCTGACGACCAGAAAGGCGACAGAGCCCCAGAGCCTGATCCGCGAGAAATCAAGGGCAGGGTTCAGGCGCACCTGGTCCGTTGTCAGGTGGTCTCCGAGCGGGATCAGGCCGGATGACAACAGCGCGATCATGGCCATGGCGGCGATGATCCAGCCGGGCGACGGCATCATCATCAGGCTGAGGAAACTCAAACCGCCCAGCAGATGCAGGCCTATGAGCACCTTGACCGCGCCGTGCCGCCCATCACCGAGCGCGGTGATCGGCTGCGAACCCAGCATCCGGATGATCATGCCCATGGCGAGGACAAGACCGATCTGCCGTTCGCTGAGGCCCTGCGCCGCGAGCCATGGCGGCATGAACGGCATGTAGATGCCAATGCCGGCAAAATTCGCTGCTTGAAGTGCGCCGAGCCGGAGCGCCACCTGCCGCTTCGAGGGGGCGTCGGCATTTGCCGCGCCTGAAATCGGTTCGGCTGGGTCTGGCGCGCGCTGCATGGGGTTTGTTTACCTACGCAGTGCTATTACACCCCATGAAATGGTTGGAACAGCAGCGATTCGGTAAGTGCTGCATGCCCTTTGTTCATGGCTGACAATGACAGTTGACCCTCGCGCCTTGGCCAATCTCTCCACCGCCGACTACGAAGCCATCGAATTGGCGGTGATGGAAACCGCGCGCGGGCGCTGGTTCCTGAAGGAATTCGCGGCACGCAACCGTCAGGCCGACACCACCGTCCTGCTCGACGCGATCGCGCGGCTCGAAGGAGCGGTGTCGGGCGAACAGGCGATGGCGCAGATCGAGAGGGTCCGCTTCGACCTCGTCGAGATGGCCAAATCCATTACTGGCCTCAAGGCCGAACTGGAGACGCAGGAGAACGGCGAGGACGAGCGCAGCCGCTTCGGCGCGGCGACCAGCGCGCTCGACGGCATCGTCAGGACCACCGAACAGGCCACATCCAGCATTCTCGGCGCGGCGGAGCAGGTTCAGGAAATTGCATGGAGCCTGCGCGAACAGCAGTTCGACGAGGCGACCTGCGACACGATCGACAAGCTCGCGACGGAGATCTACACCGCTTGCGGCTTTCAGGACCTGACGGCGCAGCGCACGCAGAAAGTCGTGCGCACGCTGCGCTTCCTTGAAGGGCGGATCAATGCCCTCATCGACGCCTGGGCGAACAAGGCGCCCGGCGAAGCGGCGCACCCTGCCGATCCTGACAACGCTTACCTGTCATTGCCGACAGTTTCAGCTCCCCCAGACCTGTCGCAAAGCGACATCGATTTCGTGATCGTGGATGATCCGTTTCAGTCTCCAGATCGCGAATCGTTAGGTCGCGAGTTTTCGAGCCGCGACAAAACCAGCGACATGCCCGACAACGTCATGTCAGCGCTGTCCATGGCGGAGGCTGTCAGCGACATCAACCAACTGGCCGACGAGATGAAGCCGCTGCCCGCCGCCATCCCGGTGGATCATGCAGCCGATGGCCCGCCTGAGGACTGGATGGCGGACGATGACCATTTGCTGATCATCGACGATATCGAGAATATCGAGGTCGACTTTGTCGAGATCGACGACGTCGTGACCCTGGACGAAGGGATGGCCTCAGACAACGAAGCCGCGCTGGCGCCGATGCCATCGCCGCGGCCTGACACCGCGCCTTCGATGGCGAAGATCGACGCGATGCCGGCCACGGCAAAGGCTCTGATCTTCGGCTGAGCGTTCGCTCGGAAGGTCGTCCGGAAGCGTGCGCCGCCGTGTGCCCGGACCACGTCGCCGTCCAGCGCATGGCCAGGGTGCAGGTTTGGGCTGGCCCGGCCCCACGGCCCGCCATAGGCTGCAGGCAGCGCGCACGATTTTTGGCGCAACGCGGGGAGAGCGGCGTGGACCTTGGATTGAGCGGCCGCACGGCCATTGTCTGCGCCTCCAGCCGTGGCCTCGGGCGCGGCGCGGCGTTCTCGCTGGCGCGGGCAGGTTGCAGTGTCGTTCTCAACGGACGCGACGCAGCCGTGCTGGAGCGCACGGCCGCCGAGATACGTGCCGAGACCGGCGTGAAGGTGATCGCCGTGGTGGCGGATGTCGGCACGGCGTCGGGTCAGGACGCGCTGCTGAGCGCCGCGCCTGAGGCCGACATCCTGATCAACAACAATGGCGGCCCGCCGCCGAAGGGATTCCGTGAGCTTGACCGCGCCGCCATGCTGGATGGCGTGACGCAGAACATGGTGACGCCGATCGAACTGGTGCAGCGCGTCATCGACGGCATGATCGAACGGCAGTTCGGCCGTATCGTCAACATCACGTCCGTCAGCGTGCTGACACCGCTGACGGGGCTGGACCTGTCGTCCGGAGCGCGGGCGGGGTTGACCGCGTTCATGGCCGGTGTCTGCCGGGAGGTGGCCCACGCCAACGTGACGATCAACAACGTGCTGCCGGGAATGTTCGATACTGACCGGTTGCGCGGCACGACTGCGAAGATGGCGACGATGCAGGGCAAAAGCGTTGAGGACATGGCCCTGGACCGCATGGCCAATGTGCCGGCAAGGCGCTTCGGCACGCCGGAGGAGTTCGGCGAGGTTTGCGCCTTCCTGTGCTCGCAGCAGGCGGGTTACATCACGGGTCAGAACATCCTGATAGATGGCGGGTTTTTTCGCGCGGCGTTCTGAACGCGCATCGCGTCTGCGCAGATTGCGGGTTACCGGGCCTGTTCCGCTGGTCTAGAACTGTGGCGACGCCGCTCGCAGAACCACGCCCTTGAAGCCCCTCCTCGGAATCGCGCTCAAAATCCTTTCGGCTCTCGCCTTCACGCTCATGGCAGCCGTGGTGAAGGCCTTGAGCGTACGGTATCCCGTGGGCCAGCTCATTTTCTGCCGCTCGTTCTTCGCGCTCATTCCGTTGATGATCTGGCTCGGCACGCAAGGGCCGATCCTCGCCAACATCAAGACCTTGCGTTTCGGCAGTCATGTCAGGCGCGGGCTGATCGGCGCGACCGGCATGCTTTGCGGATTCATCTCGCTGCGCACCTTGCCGCTGCCGGACGCGGTCGCCATCGGCTATGCCGCGCCGTTGCTGGCGGTGGTGCTGGCGGCGCTGGTGCTGAAGGAAACCGTGCGCATCTATCGCTGGTCGGCTGTTGCGGTTGGTTTCATCGGCGTGCTGATCATGCTGTCGCCGCACCTCAATCCCGGCACGCTGGCGGCCATCACCAGCGGCGGCGCCGCGACGGGCGCTGCTTTCGGTCTGGCTGGCGCGTTCTGTTCGGCCTGGGCCATGACCGAAGTCCGGCGTCTGACCCGCAGCGAAACCACCGGCGCGATCGTGTTCTATTTCACGGTACTCACCTCTGTCATCGGCCTCGTGACCATCGTGTTCGGCTGGGTGCCGCCGCTGAGCCTTGGGGACGCCGCACTGATGGTGCTGATGGGCATTCTTGGCGGCATCGGCCAGATCCTGCTGACCAGCAGCTATCGCCACGGCGACGCCTCGCTGGTCGCGCCCTTCGAATACACCTCGATGATCTGGGCCGTGGCGCTCGGCTGGGTGATGTTCGGCGATGTGCCGCAGGAGGTCGTGCTGCTCGGAGCGGCCGTAGTGATCGCCGCGGGCATCTTCGTCATCTGGCGCGAGCACCAGCGTGGTCTGCTGCGTTCCGAAAATCGTGAAGCGGGACCGTCGATGTCGAAATGAGCCGCTTTTTCTCCGTGTCAGACTGGCCACCCGGCGCGTTGCGGGCGCTTGCCGTTCTCTCCGTGACGCAGATCATCGCGTGGGGAACGCTGTTTTACGGCATCACGCTGATCGGCCCACGCATCGTGACCGAAACGGGCTGGAGCAAGACGCTGCTCTACGGGGCCTTCTCCCTGGCGATGCTGTCGTCAGGCCTCGTCGCGCCACGCGTCGGCGGCTGGATCGACGCCCGCGGCGGGCGCGGGCTGATGGCGGCCGGCTCGGTCGTCGGCGGGCTTGGCTATGTCCTGCTGGCGTTCGCCTATTCTCCGGCGATGCTCTATCTTGCTTATGCGGTGATCGGAATTGGCATGGCCGGCAGCCTCTACGATCCGGCGTTTGCCTCGCTGGCGCGCATCGCGGGGCCGAAGGCGCGCACGGCGATCACCATGCTGACGCTTGGCGGCGGACTGGCGTCGACCGTGTTCTGGCCGCTGGGGCTCTGGCTGCTGTCGTTCATGGACTGGCGCGGCCTGTGCCTTGTCTATGCCGGGCTGAATGGCATCATCTGCGCCGCCCTGCATGCCATCGGCGTGAGCGCGCGGAAAGCTCCGCCCGCAGCGCCCGGCCAGATCGCCGGAAGCCTCGGCGGAACCGCGCCTCAAGCTCTGCGCGGCAAGGTCATCGCGCTTCTGGCGCTGGTGTTCATGGCGCACGGCCTTGTCAGCAACGGCTTGTCGGTCCACATCACGACGCTGCTCGGCGCGCTTGGCCTGAGCGAGGCGCAGGCGGTCACGGTCGGCACGCTGATAGGGCCGGCGCAGTCGGCGGGGCGCCTCATCGAACTTGCGCTCGGCGGCGCCTATCCGGTGATGCGGCTGGGCTATGTGGCGACCGGGCTTCTGCCCGTGTCGTTTGCGGCGCTGGCGCTCGGAGGCGCTGCCGCGTCAGTCGTCGCCTTTGCCGTATTCTATGGCTTGTCGAATGGTCTCGTCACCATCGCGCGCGGCGTCATCGTGCTTGGCGTTCTCGGCCGTGAGAATTACGGCCGCACGCTCGGCGCCATCGCAGCGCCGACGCTGGCGGCAAAATCGCTCTCGCCAATGGCGTTCGCCGTGCTGATCGACTGGATGGGTGCGGGCTTCGCGCTCGCCGTGATGGCTGTGTGCGGCGTGATTGCCTTCGGCGGCATGGTGGCGCTCGGGGCGATGCTCGCGCGCGCCGCCAGAACGTGAGTTGCGCGGCATGAGTTCCGCTTGCGCCGCCCGGCCATCGCAGGCATGGTCTTGTCCATTACTTCAAACACTTGTCCGCTTTGCCGGACGGATCAGGCGATATGGGCATCGAGATCAAGGACAAGCCGCGGGAACTGGAGAGCGGCGCGCAGATCATCTCGGGCAACCTGGGCAAGACGATCCAGCGCCTGCGCAAGGCCTATAACCTGTCGCTTTCGGAACTTGCCGAACAGTCAGGTGTGGCCAAGTCGATCATCAGTCAGATCGAACGCAACGAGACCAACCCGACCCTCGCGACCATCTGGCGGCTGTCCCAGGCGCTGGACGTGTCCATCGAGCGGGTGCTGTCCGACGCCGAGGAAGAGGCCTTCATCGAGAAGTCGACCAAGGCCGACACGCCCATTCTCGTGTCCGAAGACGGCAAGATGCGGCTCGCCATCATCGGTTGGATCAAGACCGTGGAATGGCTGCAATGGTATGCGGTGTCATCGCAGCCGGGCGGGCAGCTCGAGTCCGAAGGCCATCAGCGCGGCTCGGTCGAGTGCCTTTCGGTCTCGGCCGGTGAGTTCGAGGTCGAGGCCGCAGGGGTGGTGCAGCGCGCCAAGGCCGGCGAAACGCTGCGCTACCGCTGCGACCGTCCTCACACCGTGCGCTGCATCGGCAGCGAGCCCGGCGAGGCGAGCATGGTCTGCATCCTTAAGGCAGCGGTCATGGAGTAAGGCGTTGCACTGGAATTCATCCTTCGACGGGCTCAGGATGAGGGTTCGTCGACGGCGTCGATCCACCAGCCTCAGCCTGAGCCACGTCGAAAGGTGAGTTCCAGCGAGAGACAGTCGATACTCGAGCTTTCATTCAATTTCCTGCCCATCCCCTGGACCCCGCCCATGCCCACCATCACCTGCATCGAAGACCTTCGCATCCTCGCCAAATCGCGGGTGCCGCGCATGTTCTATGATTACGCCGATTCCGGCTCGTGGACGGAGAGCACCTATCGCGCCAACACGACCGATTTCGAGAAGATCAGGCTCAGGCAGCGCGTGGCGGTCAACATGGAGGGGCGCTCGACGCGCACCGCCATGCTGGGCGAGGAGGTGGCGATGCCGGTTGCCTGCGCGCCGACCGGAATGACCGGCATGCAGCATGCCGACGGCGAAATCCTGGCGGCGCGGGCCTGCAAGATGTTTGGCGTGCCATTCACCCTGTCCACGATGAGCATCTGCTCGATCGAGGATGTGGCCGAGGCGACGAAGTCCCCATTCTGGTTCCAGCTTTACGTGATGCGCGACTGGGACTTCACCAGGAACCTGATCGAGCGGGCCAAGGCGGCCGGCTGTTCGGCACTGGTGGTGACGGTCGACCTGCAAATCCTCGGGCAGCGGCACAAGGACATCAAGAACGGCCTTTCGGCGCCGCCGAAGCCGACCATCGCCAACATGATCAACCTGGCGATGAAGCCGCGCTGGTGCCTTGGCATGCTCGGCACGCAGCGCCGCACCTTCCGCAACATCGTCGGCCACGCCAAGGGTGTGTCGAACATGAATTCGCTGTCGAGCTGGACGGCGGAGCAGTTCGACCCGCGCCTGTCCTGGGCCGACATCGAGCGCATCAAGCAGATGTGGGGCGGCAAGCTGATCATCAAGGGCATTCTCGACCCGGAAGATGCGGAGCTTGCCCTCAAGATCGGAGCCGACGCGATCATCGTGTCCAACCATGGCGGCCGTCAACTCGATGGCGCGATGTCATCGATCGCCGCGCTGCAGCCCATCCTCGACAAGGTGGGCGACAGGATCGAAGTCCATTTCGACGGCGGCATACGTTCCGGGCAGGATGTGCTGAAAGCCGTGGCGCTGGGGGCGAAAGGCACCTATATCGGCCGCGCCTTCCTCTACGGGCTTGGCGCGATGGGCGAGGAAGGGGTGACCAAGGCGCTGCAGATCATCCACAAGGAACTCGACCTGACCATGGCCTTCTGCGGCAGGCGCAACATCACCGATGTGGGCCGCGACATCCTGATCATGCCGGAGCGCATGTGAGCGCGCCGCTCAATCCGAAAGCCTGCGCGCGGCGTAAGAATCTGGCAGTTCTCGGGTCATTTGCGGGGGAAACAGGATGACAGGTTCAGAGCCAGCCCCGGTGCATGGCGATCACCCCTTGCGCGCCGCCATCCTCAGCGAATTGCACGCCCGGCCCTTCGCCACCATGGAGACGCCGCGCCGAGTGCTGCACTTCGCCTATGTGACGGATGGCGGGCAGGCGACTTCTGCCGTGGACGCGCTGGCGGCCTTCTGCTCGCAGCGCAGCCTGCCTGCGCCGGCCAGCAATGCACGGCATCACCGCGTCAGCATCCAGGGCGCTATCCTGCGCTTCGAGCGGCACAGCGAGTTCTGCACCTATAGCTGGGAGTTCGATGCCGCTGCCGGCGCCGAGAGCGCACCGTTCCGGCCCGCAGCGCGCGAGTTCGCCAAGCTGATGAACCTGCTGCCGCAGCCAGGCCCGCTGATGGTCGCGATCGACCTGCATCTGGTCAGGGCGGACCGCGTCACCGACGGTCTCGAAACCATTTTCGGCGTGGCCAATCTGGCGGCTTCGCAGGTCGAGGACAGCTCCGCGATCCTTGCCACCGATTTTCGCAGCGATCCCGACGGTTTCGTCAAGCTCCTGATCCTCGATGAGCAACTGACCAGCGCCAAGGCCGGGGCACTGGTGCAGCGGGCGCTTGAAATCGAGACCTACCGCACCTTCGCGCTGCTCGGACTGCCCGAAGCGCAGGCGCTCTCGCCCTCGATCCGCAAGATCGAACTGCAACTGCCATGGCTGATGCAGCAGATGCAGGCCACCGAGGGCTTCGAGGCCAACCGCAAGCTGCTTTCGCGGCTGACCGAACTGGCGGCGGAACTTGAGGGCGGAGCGGCAGGCTCGCTGTTCCGCTTCGGCGCGACGCGGGCCTATGATGATCTGGTCAGGCTCAGGCTCGAAGCCATCGGCGAGAAGGCATTGCCGGGCCAGACCACGCTGTCCGGATTCCTGTCGCGGCGGCTCGCGCCGGCCATCCGCACCTGCGTCTCCACCGAGGAGCGGCAGGCCAACCTGTCGCGCAAGCTGGCGCGCGCGGCGCAATTGCTGCGCACCCGGGTCGACATCGATCTCGAAAGCCAGAATCAGGAATTGCTGCGGTCGATGAACGAGCGCGCGCAGGTGCAGCTGAGGCTGCAACAGACCGTGGAAGGCCTGTCGATCGCCGCCGTCAGCTACTATGTGCTGGGGCTTCTCGGCTACCTGTTTAAGGCCTGGAAGGATGCCGGCGGCGGGCCTGATCCGGTGATCTCGACCGCGATCGCTTTGCCGCTGGTGGTCATCGGCGTCGCGCTCGCCGTGCGCAAGGTGCGCCGTGGCGGGGGCGAGAAGAAGGGGTGAGGTCCTCCGTCATTGCTTCGCTACGCTTGCAATGACGTTGCTCACTCCGCCGCCTGCAGCACGTTCCGCTTCGGGCGCGGCCCTGTGATTTCCACCTCCGCAAATCCCGCCTCTTCCAGCACGGTCGGCATCGGCCCGCCGGTGGCCCAGTCGATCAACTCGGCGGTGTGGACGATGGGCACGGCGTGGCCGCCATCGATGAAGCCCTTGCCGATCTGCGTCATGCAGCCGATGTTGCCGGTGGCGACGAGATCAGGGCGTGTCTTGAGGATGTTGCCGACCTTGCGGGCGCGCAGTTGTCCAGCGATCTCGGGCTGCAGGATGTTGTAGACGCCAGCCGAGCCGCAGCAGATGTGCCCTTCCGGCACCTCCGCAACCTTGAAGCCGGCGGCTGCCAGCAGCCTCTTCGGTCCGTCCTTCAGTTTCTGGCCATGCTGCATCGAGCAGGCGGAGTGATAGGCGACCTTGAGATCGAAGGCGCGGACCGGGACGATCTCCAGCGTTTCGAGAAACTCGGTGATGTCCATGGCAAGCGCCGACACGCGAGCCGCCTTTTCGGCGTAAGCGGCATCATCCTTCAGCATGAAGCCGTAATCCTTGATCGTCGTGCCGCAGCCCGACGCGGTGATGATGATCGCGTCAAGCCCTTCGCCATCGACCTCCGCCATCCAGGCGTCGATGTTGCGTTTGGCCGCGACATGGCCGGCATGCTCTTGGCCCATGTGGTGGACAAGCGCGCCGCAGCAGCCTTCGCCCTTCGGCAGCACCACCTCCACGCCATGCCGGTTGAGAAGCCGGATGGCGGCGTCATTGATCATCGGGTTGAGCACGGGCTGGGCGCAGCCGGTGAGCATGGCGACGCGCTTGCTGGCGGCCGCGACCTTGTAGCTCCTGCCCGGCTCCGCATGCGATCGTGGCGGAACCTGGGCCGGCGCAAGCTCCAACATTGATTCAAGACGCGGGCCCAACGCTGGAATCATTCCCAGCAAGCCTTTGAAAGGCTTGCCGATCATCGCGCCGAGAATGGCGAGGCGGAAGCGGTTGGGATAAGGCAGGATCGCCGAAAGCACCTTCCGCATCAGCCGGTCATGCCAGCTTCGCGTGTAGGTTTCCTCGATGTGGGCGCGGGCATGATCGACCAGGTGCATGTAGTGCACGCCGGACGGGCAGGTGGTCATGCAGGCGAGGCAACTCAGGCAGCGGTCGACATGCTTGACGACTTCGGCGGTGGCAGGCTTGCCGTTCTCCAGCATGTCCTTGATGAGGTAGATCCGCCCGCGCGGGCTATCCAGTTCGTCGCCGAGCAGCAAGTAGGTCGGGCAGGTGGCCGTGCAGAAGCCGCAATGCACGCAGGTGCGCAGGATCTTCTCCGATGACGCATTGCGCGGATCGGCTGCGAGTTGGGTGGGAGTGAAGTCGGTCTGCATGGCTCTACGCTTGCTCTCATTTCGTCATCATAGTCGGGCTTGTCCCGACCATCCACGCCTTACTCCTGGAGTGCGCAGACGTGGATACTCGGGACAAACCCGAGTATGACGGCGCGCCCTTCAAACCCCCGCATACATCCGGCCCGGCTCAAAAATCCGGCCCGGATCGAAACTTGTCTTGATGCCGCCGGTGACGCCGGCGAGCGGCCCGAGCGGCTGAAACACGTCAACGCTGGCGCGCAACTCGCGGGGCGCGCGGATCAGCGTGGCGTGGCCGCCGGCGCTGGCGACCGCGGCGCGCACGGTGGCGGACGCAGCTTCGCCAATGGGCGGCACGGCGAGCCAGACGAGGCCGCCGCCCCAATCGTAGAACCAGCGCGCGCCGGGCACGGCAGCGGCGATGGCGGCGACCATGCCGGGTGCGCGTGTCGGCGCGGTCGAGATGCGCCAGATGGCGTCGTCCATCGGTGCGGCCAGGAATTCGCAATCGCGGACGCCGCGCCACAGGCGGGCGGAATCTTCGCCCTCCAGCAGCGTGATCTCGCCAAAGGCCGCCAGCAGCTTGCGGAATTCGCCAACCCGGTAGTCCAGCGAGACGCTGAAGCCTTCAAGGCGCAGGATCGTGCGGGCCAGCGGCTTGCCCAGGCCGGCAGGCAGATGAGCGGCTGCGGACGGCTCGAACGGCGAGCCGAGAGCCGCCGAGAGCGCGGCAACGGCGCGCTCGTCCGACAGGTTCTTGATCAGCAGCGTCAGCGTGCGCTCCGGGCGCGGCAGCACCTTGAAGGTGACCTCGGTGAGCAGCCCGAGCGTGCCCCACGAGCCTGTCACCAGCTTGGCAAGATCAAGCCCGGTGACGTTCTTCATCACGCGGCCGCCGGACTTGATGGCTTGCCCGAGCCCGTTGACGATGCGCACGCCGATGAGCGAATCCCGGCAGGCACCAGCCTGTATGCGGCGCGGGCCGGACTGGTTGCCGGCCACCACGCCGCCGATGCTCGGCTCGCCGGTGGTGCCGAACAACGTGCGGTGGTCCATCGGCTCGAACGGCAGAATCTGGTTCTTCGCCGCCAGCGTTGCCTCGACCTCGGCCACGGTGGCGCCGCCGCGCGCCGAGATCACCAATTCCGCCGGTTCATGCAGGGTGATGCCGCTCAGATGAACCGTCGAGATCGTCGCCTCGGTCTGGTTCGGTCGGCCAATGCCGGCCCGCGTCGCGCCGCCCTGAATGGTGACGGGCTTTTTGGTGAGCGCGAGGTCAGCGACAAGTTGCGCGGCCTCTGCCTCGGTCTTGGGGGTGAACAGGGTCATTTTTCTGAGGCCCATTCAGTGGTGTCATCCCCGGCGGCCTGCAGGGCCGGGAAGGGGATCCATCGCGCAGGGCAGGTTGGTGGATCCCCTTCCCGCGCTTTCAGCGCGCCGGGGATGACACCGGAAAGTTGTTTCAAGAAGAAACTCATCACGCAGCGATCCTGCCTTCGAGCGGGAACACCTTGGCCGGGTTGAGCAGCCATTTCGGATCGAACACGGCGCGCACCCGCATCTGCTGGTCGAGATCGCACTTGGCGAACTGCACCGGCATCAGGTCGCGCTTTTCGACGCCGACGCCGTGTTCGCCGGTCAGGCAGCCGCCGACCTCCACGCACAGGCGCAGGATGTCGAGCCCGCAATCCTCGGCCTTCTGGCGCTCGACCGGGTCGTTGATGTTGTAAAGCACCAGCGGGTGCAGGTTGCCGTCGCCGGCATGGAAGACATTGGCCACGCGCAGGCCGTAGTGCCTCACCAGTTCATCTATCCGGGTCAGCACCTCGGGCAGGCGGCCGGTGGGAATTGTTCCGTCCATGCAGATGTAATCGGCGATCTTGCCGGTGGCGCCGAATGCGGATTTGCGGCCCTTCCAGATGGCTGCGGTCTCCATCGCAGACTTGCTCTCCTTGACGGTGGTGACGCCATGCTTCTTGGCGATGTCGATGATGCGCACGAGCTGGTCGTCCATCTCCTGTTCGGAGCCTTCGACCTCGATGATCAGCAGCGCTTCGGCATCCATCGGATAGCCGGCATGGGCAAAGTCCTCGCAGATCGCGATGGCCATCTTGTCCATGTATTCCATGGCAACCGGGATGATGCCTGCGCCGATGATAGCGGCGACAGCAGCGCCCGCCAGCTCAGGTTTGGGAAAGCCGAAGAGCACGGGCCGCGCGCCCTCTGCCGCACGCAGGATGCGCACCGTGGCTTCGGTGACGATGCCGAGCTGGCCTTCGGAGCCAATCATCAGGCCGAGCAGGTCGTAGCCCGGCGCATCGAGATGGTCCCCGCCGATGTCGATGATGTCGCCGTTCAGCAGCACTACCTTCAGGCCGAGGATGTTGTTGGTGGTGACGCCATACTTCAGGCAGTGCGCGCCGCCGGAATTCATCGCGATGTTGCCGCCGATGGAGCAGGCAAGCTGCGATGACGGATCGGGTGCATAGAAAAAGCCATCCGCCATGACCGCGCCGGTGATGGCGAGATTGGTGACGCCAGCCTGCACGCGTGCCGTGCGGTTGGCATAGTCGATCTCGAGGATGCGGTTCATCTTGGAGACACCGATGACCACGGCATCTTCCTGCGGGGTCGCGCCACCGACCAGCGACGTGCCCGATCCGCGCGGCACCACGGGCACGCCTGCGTTGGCGCAGTAGCTCAGCACGGCGGCGACCTCCTCGGTTGTCGAGGGCAGCACCACGGCCAGCGGCATCTTGGCGAAGGCGGTCAGCGCATCGCTCTCGTAGGGGCGCAACTCGTCCTCATGTGTGATCAGCGCCTCTGGCTCGACCAGCCTCGCAAGGCCTGCAACGATGGCAGGCCGACGTGCGATGATCGAGGCATCCGGGGCCGGAAAGGCGATCGCTGACATGGCCGATGTCTCCGTGCTTGCGTGCAGGTTCTCAATACAACTGCTTGCGATGTTTGCGTAGCGCATTCCGCGATCACTTGAAATGTGACACAAAGCCGATCATTGTTTCCAAAATGGAAAAGATGGGACCGCACCTTAGGATGACAACCTAGTGGTTGCGAGGTGTTTGCGATGGACCGGCTTGGTGATCTCGATGTTTTCGCCCATGTCGTCACCGCTCGCTCGATGTCGGCGGCGGGACGGGAGTTGAAGCTGTCGCCGGCGGTGATTTCCAAGCGCATCAAGCGCCTGGAGGAACGGCTCGGCGTCAGGCTGCTTCAGCGCACCACGCGGCAATTGTCGCTGACGGAGGCGGGGCAGGGCTTTTACGAGCGGGTGATCTCGATCCTGTCCAGCGTGGAGGAGGCCGAGGCCTGGGTGGCGTCGGGCGCGGCGACCGCGCGGGGCGTCCTGAGGGTTTCGGCGCCGACATCGTTCGGGCGGCTGCATGTCGCGCCGCACCTCAAGACATTCCTCGACCGCAACCCACTGGTCACCGTCGATCTGGTGCTGGGCGACGGATTTGTCGACATCGTCGGCGAAAGCTTCGATCTGGCGATCCGGATCGCGGACCTGCAGGATTCAAGCCTCGTGGCGCGTCGCCTTGCGTCCAATCACAGGGTGCTGTGCGCCACGCCGTCCTATGTGGCGGCACGGGGCGAGCCGAAGACGCTGGAGGAGCTTGGCGGCCACACGCTGATCGCGCACAACGCCGACCAGTGGCGGCTCGATGGGCCGAAGGGCGCGGCCAGCGTGCGCATCAACGGCCCGCTGCGCACCAATTCCAGCGAAGTCGTGCGCGAAACGCTTTTGGCGGGCCTTGGCGTCGCGTTGCGATCGACCTGGGATGTCGGCCCCGAACTGAAGGACGGGCGGCTGGTCAGGCTCCTGCCGGAATACTCCGGCGGCAGGCGCGTCGCGATCCACGGCGTCTATCCCAGCCGCCGCCACATGGAGCAGAAGGTGCGCACCTTCCTCGATTTCCTCGCCGGGCTGTATGGGCCCGTGCCGTATTGGGATGAGGGGCTGGGGTTGGGGTAGGCGGCTGGCTGGTTCGGGCGCAGCGAACGCCTTATCCCCTATTCAGCCGGGGCGGCTTCAGCCCGCCGCGCCAGCGTTGTCTCCAAACCGGGGCCGGGATGGCGCGGCACCAGGAAGGCGAGGATCAGGGAGATGCTGGCGATGGCCATGCCGATGTAGAACACCACGGACGGGTCGATCCGTGTCCAGAGCACGCCGAAGGTCACGGGCAGGGCAACGGCGGCGATGTGGTTGATCGAGAAGGCGACGGCGGCGGTCGGGGCGATGTCGGCCGGGTCCGCGATCTTCTGGAAATAGGTCTTCTGCGCGATGATCAGCGTGACGAAGATGCCATCGAGGACGAAGAGGCCGCCGACGATCATCCCGCCCATCGTGCCGAAGACGCCCTGGCTGGCCAGCGCGTAACCGAAGAAGACCGCGATCAGCGAGATGTTCTCGATCTGGATGGTCAGGCGCTCGCCGAGCTTGCCGATCAGCCCGCCGATCATGGGGGCCACGACGACATTGGTGGCGTATGTGGCGAGCATCAGCGTGGCGATGGCCGAGAGGTCATAGCCGAAGCGCTCCACCAGCAGAAAGCCGCCGAAGGCCATGAAGATCTGCCGACGCGCGCCGGACATGAAGGTGAGCGCGTAATACAGCCCGTAGCGCTTGCGCAGCACGAGCCCCTTGTTCTGCGGGGTCGCGCCCTGGATGCGCGGGAAGAACGCCCACGCCCCTGCGGCCAGCACGATGGTGACGCCGCCGGCGCAGAGAAACAGCGTCTGCCAGCTTGGCTGGAACAGCTTCCAGGCGATGGCGATGACCCCGAACGAAATCAACTGCGCTGCCGCCACCGCGCTGGCGACCTTGCCGAGCGTCTTGGCGGCCTGATCCTTGGCGATGATCTGGAGCGACAGCGCCTGCTGAGCCGTCTCGAAATAGTGGAAGCCCACCGACATGATGAAAGTGGTGACCAGAATGCCGGTCAGCGACGGAAAGTAACCCGTGAGCGCGATGCCCAGCCCGAGCACGAGCAGACTGAGATAGGCGAGGAGTTGCTCGCGCATGAACAGGAACAGCAAGATCGCGGTGAAGGCCATGAAACCGGGGATCTCCCGCACCGACTGCATCAGGCCGATGTCGAGGCCGTTGAAGCCGGCGGCTTCCTTGCCGAAATTGTTGATCAGCGCCTGCCAGCAGGCGAAGCCCACCCAGTTTGTGAAGCCCAGCGTCATCAGGAAGGTGACGGGCGACGTTCGCGAGAAGAGCGCGGGGGCAGGTGAGGACATCGCGGCAGCCTTGGTCACCCGCAACAAACCTGCGGCGCACTGGTGGGACATTGATGCGCGCCGCAGCTTGCGTCAATCGCCGAAGCCTGGCCGCCGCGACGCAGTCACATGATCCACATCAAGGAAATGCCGTGGTTGCGGCCTAAGGTATCGGAATTGCTGGAGAACTGACCCAATGTTCAAATCAATCCTCATTCCTGTCGACCTGTCGGAACTGGAACTGGCGCGGGCGGCGCTTGATGCCGGCGTCGAACTGGCGATCGCGTCCGGTGGCAGGGTGCGCCTGCTCAGCGTTCGCTCGCTGATGCCGGTCACATACATGGAATACGTGCCGACAGATTTCGATGCGACCGCAAAGGCCGAGGCCGAGGCCGAGTTGAAGGCGATGTCGACCGGGCTTGCCCTGCCGCATGATCGCGTCAGCACGGTCGTCAGGCTTGGCTCGGTCTATGGCGAGGTGCTGGATGAGGCCAAGGCGTGGGGGGCGGACCTCATCGTGGTGGGATCGCACAGGCCGAGCATGGCCACATACCTGATCGGCTCCAACGCCAAGACCATCGTCCGGCATGCGACCTGTTCGGTGCTGGTGATCAGGTAGCTGCCACAACCGCCGGCATCAGGTGGGCCGGCACTTCGCCTGTCCGCAAGATGACCGGCCGGTTCAGCCGCACCATCGGAACCATCTGCCAGATCGCGATGGCGCCGAGCGCCAGCCCGATCCAGACCGCGCCCATCACGCCTTGCGCATAGGCCCGCCAACTGAAGAACGCCATCATCAGCACGGCCAGCACGGCCACCCCGGCAAACAGCGCCCAGATCAGCGGCGGTTTGCCGGCAAGAAAGACGGCTCGGGGGTTGGCGCGGGCGATGGCTGCTGACATCGCCGTGATGAAATCGACATAGCGCCTTCCGCCGCGTTCGACCTCGACCAGCGAACGCCATGAAGTGTCGCCGATGGTGACCGTCTTGCCGTCGCTGAGGCGCAGCGTGGTTACATAGCCGGTCGCAGCGATGTTGCCGGGCTTGAAGGTGAAGCGCACTTGCTCCACGGCTGAAAGCTGGATGCGGTCGACCTTGCGTGTCGAATCGATTTCCAGAACCTCGCCGTCGAGCTTGTAGGCAAGATCAAAGCCGATCGGCCGCGGGCGCTGCCGGTAGGACGGCAGGCCATCGTCATGATCTTCGCCAGGGGCCGTGTGCAGGAGCGACATCCGCCGGGGTGTAGGGCGATCGGCGGGGCGGCGCAAGGTTTCGGTGGCAATGCCCTGCCGCCCGTGCTGCATCCAAAAACCGGGAGGTGCTGTATCAGGAGCAGCCGCGCGTCCGAAGCGGCTCCCGTCCGAAACAGGTTCTCCGCATGCTGCCACGCCGTTCTGTCCTATCGCTGCTGACGCTGCCTGTGCTGCAGGCGGCCTGCTCGCCGCTGGCCACCTTCGACGCGGTGGCCGGGCGCGATGAAGGCGGCGGCGCGCCCGCCAAGGGGCTGGCCTTCGGTCCGCACCCGCGCCATCGCCTCGACATCTATGCGCCAGCCGGCACTGCCAGCGGAGCCCGGCTGCCCGTGGTGATGTTCATCTATGGCGGTTCATGGCGCATGGGCAGCCGGCAGGAATACGGCTTTGTCGGCTCCGCCCTGTCGGCGAGGGGTTTCGTCACCGTGATCGCCGACTACCGGCTGGTGCCGGAGGTGCGGTTTCCGGATTTTCTGGATGATGGCGCGCTGGCGCTTGCCTGGGTGCGGGACAACATCGGCAGCCATGGCGGCGATCCGGCGCGGATCGGGCTCGCCGGGCATTCGGCCGGGGCCTACAATGCAGTGATGCTGGCGCTGGAGCCGCGCTTCCTGCGCAAGGCGGGCGTGGATCAGCGGCTGGTCAGGGCTGCCGTCGGCATTTCCGGGCCATATGACTTCTTTCCGTGGCGCTCTGCCGACGCCGAGGCCGCGTTCGGCGCGTGGCCCGATCCGAAGGCGACGCAGCCGATCAATGTCGCGCGTGGCAATGCGCCGCCGATGCTGCTTGTGACGGGCGCGGATGACAGCACTGTCAGGCCGACCAACACCACGGCGATGGCCGCGCGGCTGACGGCGGCAGGCGCGTCTGTGAGCACGCGGGTCTACCCCGGGCTGGGCCACATCGACATCCTGACGGGCATGTCGCGGCTGCTGCGCCAGCGCGGCACGGCGCTCGACGACATGGACGCGTTCTTCAAGGCAAGGCTGGGATGATGGCCCACTGCCGCCCGGCGCTGGCCCGGTTCGGGTTGAGCGCGCTCTATGGCGCGGCGGGGCTTGCGCACCTGATCCAACCCCAGCCGTTCGTCCGGATCGTGCCGGGGTTCGTGCCATGGCCCGAGGCTGTGGTTTTCCTGACAGGGCTTGCCGAACTGGCGGGCGCCGTCGTGCTTCACATGCTGCGCTTTCAGCGCCTGGCGGGGCTGATGCTGGCGCTCTATGCGCTTGCCGTATGGCCCGCAAACGTCAATCACGCTCTCGACGGCATCGAAATCGGCTTTCTGCCGACAAGCTGGTGGTATCACGGCCCGCGCCTGGCACTGCAGCCGGTGCTGATCTGGCTGGCGCTGCTGGCGGGCGGGTGGCTACCGCGACAGCGCGATGATCGCGCGCTCGAGCCCTTCCAGCGTGAGCGGGTACATCCGCCCGTCCATCAGCTTGCCGATCAGGCTGGTGGAGTGGGTGTAGCCCCAGCGCACCTGCGGGACAGGGTTCAGCCAGACTGATCTTGGAAAGCGCTCGGTCAGGCGGCGCATCCAGGTCTCGCCGGCCTCGTCGTTCCAGTGTTCGACGGACCCGCCGGGCTGCATGATCTCGTAAGGGCTCATCGCCGCATCGCCGACGAAGACGCAGCGGTAGTCTGCCGGATAGGTGCGCAGGATGTCCCAGGTGGACAGCATCTGGTCATGGCGGCGGCGGTTCTCGCGCCAGACGCGCTCATAGGGGCAGTTGTGGAAGTAGAAATGCTCGAAGTGCTTGAACTCGGCCCGCGCCGCCGAAAAAAGCTCCTCGGCCTGCTCGATGTGCCAGTCCATCGAGCCGCCGACATCGAGAAAGAGCAGCACCTTCACCGCGTTGCGGCGCTCGGGGCGCAGCTTCACGTCGAGATAGCCGTGTTCGGCGGTTGACTTGATGGTGTCGTCGAGATCGAGTTCGTCAGCCGCGCCGGTGCGGGCGAACCTGCGCAGCCTGCGCAAGGCGAGGCGCATGTTCCGAACGCCAAGCTCGCGGCTGTCATCGAAATCCTTGAACTCGCGCTTGTCCCAGACCTTCACCGCGCGGAAATTGCGGTTGCCTTCCTGCCCGATGCGGACGCCTTCGGGGTTGTAGCCGTAAGCGCCGTAGGGAGATGTCCCGGCGGTGCCGATCCACTTCGAGCCGCCCTGATGACGGCCCTTCTGTTCCTCAAGGCGTTGCTTCAACGTTTCGAACAGCTTGTCCCAGCCGAGCGCCTCGATCTGGGCTTTCTCTTCATCCGTGAGGTATTTCTCCGCCAGTTTGCGCAGCCATTCGGCGGGCAGTTCAACTGATGCAAGAGAATCCGACAACAACTCCATGCCTTTGAAAACATGACCGAAAACCAGGTCGAAGCGATCGAGATGGCGCTCGTCCTTGATCAGGCAGGTGCGGGCGAGATGATAGAAATCGTTGACGCGATACTCAGCCACGTGCCCCTCGACGCCCTCCAGCAGCGTCAGGAATTCGCGGAGCGTCACGGGGATCCTGGCGGCGCGCAGTTCGGTGAATAAGTTGAGAAACATGGGATGAGGCTAGACGTTGCACTGCGCGGTGTCACCACTCGCTTTGACCCCTTTGAGTGTTGCAATCCAAGCTGCTATTCATCGGAGATGGGAGCAGATCTTCTTTTCCAACTCATGGTGGCAGCGCTGTTGACGCACGAGCTGGACGCGGTGCGCAAGGCCGAGTGGCGCATCCTGCCTGTTCTCCGTGATCTTTCAGACGCTGTCGGCGAACAAACGTTCATCTGGCTTCACGTGCCGCTGGTCGGAATGATCCTGTGGCTAGACGCTGTCGACAGGACGGGCCTGTTCCGGTTGAGCTTCGCGGCTTTCGCGGTGTTGCATGTCTGGCTGCACTGGCTGCTGCGGCATCATCCCGCCTACGCCTTCCAGTCGCTTTCCTCGCGTGCCTTGATTGCGCTGCCGGGCCTGCTTGGGCTGTTCTATATCCTAGGCCGAATCCTGCCGTGAATTCACGCTTCGCCGCGCCCTGATCCTTGCGACATTGCTGCGCTCCTCGCCGCGGTCGATGGTCTGGAATTCGGCGCGGAACTGGTCGCGGCGCTCGTGCACCGAGGCAATGGCGAGGCCGAGCGGCACGCCTGCGCTGATCAGCGTCGCTTCCGCCAGATGCAGGCTGGCCTCGAAGGCTTCTGGCACAGCCTCGGTGACGCCGCGTTCGTAGAGCTGTCGGGCATGGGCGCGGTCCCTGGCGCGGGCGACGATCACGAGATCGGCACGCATGCCGCGAACCACCGTCGAGACCTTCTCGACCCAGCCGCGGTGATCCATCGTCACGACCACAGCGCTGGCCTTCTCGATCCCGCAACGCTCGAGAAACTCGGGTCGCGATGCGTCACCATAGTAGACCGGCTTGCCGGCGCGGCGGCCATTGGCGACCGACGCGGGATCCGTGTCGACGGCGAGGTAGGGCACTTTGTTCTCCTCCAGCATCGAGGCGACGAGTTGCCCGACGCGGCCGAAGCCGACGACGATGACCTTGACGGCGCCATGCACCTCCGGCTGCACCAGAGCCTCATCCGGCAGCGCGGCGCGCGGCGTGATGCGCCCGGCGACCCGGCGGCCGATCATGCCGACCAGTGGCAGGATGGCCAGCGAAAGCGAAGCGACCGTGAGGGCAAAGCCGCCGAGATCGGCAGCGACCACCTGCAGCCCGACAGCGAGGCCGAGCACGACAAAGGCGAACTCGCCTGCGGGGGAGAGCAAAGCAGCGCTTTCGAGCGCTGCCGGCCGGTTGATCCTGAAGGCGCGCATCACCGGATAGGTCACCGCGGCCTTGATGGCGAGCAGCGCGAAAACCGCGCCAAGGATCGCGACAGGCTGCGCGATGATTTTCGCGACATCGAGCGACATGCCGACTGCAAAGAAGAAGACGCCGAGCAGCAGCCCCTTGAACGGTTCGATCGTGACTTCGATTTCGCGCCGATACTCGGTTTCCGCGAGAATGAGCCCGGCCAGAAATGCCCCGAGCGCCATCGACAGCCCGCTCACGGCCGTGATCATGCTGGTGCCGAAGATGACCAGCAGGCAGGCTGACATGAACAGTTCCGGGCTTCGCGTCGCGGCGACGCGGCGGAAGACGGGGCGCAGCAGATAGCGGCCCGCCAGGAAGATCGCGGCCACGGCGGCCAGCGCCTTCAGCGATGCGAGCGACAGGCTGCCCACGAGGCTGCTGCCGGAGGCCGCGCCCAGCACGCTGACGAAGACCAGCAGCGGCACCACCGCGATGTCCTCGAACAGCAGGATGGCGAAGGACGAGCGTCCGGTAATGGTGCCGAGACGTTTCTGTTCGGCCAGCACCTGCACCACGAGTGCAGTCGATGACAGGCCAAGGCAGGCGCCGACCACGAGCGCCTCGGTGGGCGTGCGGCCAAGCGCGAGCAGCCCCGCGCCGATGGCGATGTTGGCGAGGATCAGCTTCGCCGCGCCCATGCCGAAGACCAGCTTTCGCATCGTTCTGAGCCGTTCGAAGGACAGCTCCAGCCCGATCATGAACAGCAGGAAGACGACGCCGAGTTCCGCCACATGCTCGAACTGCTCGCGTTCGCTGACGGTGATGTAGCCCAGCCACGGCAGCGCGCCGGCCAACCGCGCGAGCCCGTCGGGACCAAGCAGCGCCCCCATCAGCATGAATCCGAAAATCGGGCTGATCTTCAGCCGATGGAATGCCGGAACGACAACCGCCGCCGTGCCGAGCACGAGCAGGACTTCCTTGTAGGATGAGGGATCCACCGCGCCGGCCATGGCGGGAGCGTAGACGATTCTGGCGGCAAGGGTAGGGCCGCAGGCACGTCAAATTCACGGGTAGAGACCCTGGAGCCCTTTTCAGATCATTTCGCTTTGACTTGATGAGGCGGCGTTGTGCCGGGATGACCGCACGGCTTTGCAGCCGACGAACCTCGCCCTTCGACAGGGCTCGGGATGAGGGGACTGCAGTTCCTCGCGGCCTCTTCAAACCCCCTTCAGCGCCTGCGTCATGTCAGCGATCAGGTCGTCGATGTGCTCGATGCCGATCGAGACGCGGATGGTGGCATCCGACACGCCGATGCGGTCGCGCACCTCCTTGGGCACGCCCGAGTGGGTGGTGGTGGCCGGATGGCACATCAGCGACTCGGTGCCGCCGAGGCTGACCGCGAGCTTGAAGATGGTCAGGCTGTTGAGCACCTTGAAGGCCGCCGCCTTGCCGCCCTTAACATCGAAGGAGAAGGTCGAGCCCGGCCCTGTGGCCTGCGCCTTGTGGACGCGGGCCGCCGTCGAGCCGCGGGGCAGGGCGGTGAGATCGTGGACCTTTTCGATCACGGGATGGGCGCGCAGGAAATCAGCCATGATCTTTGCGTTCTCCGCAGCGCGGTTCATGCGCAGGCCAAGTGTCTCAAGCGAGCGGCCCAGCATCCAGCACGAGTGCGGATCAAGCTGCGTGCCGATGGCCGAGCGCAAGGCCTTCACCGGCCTGATCATCTCGGCAGAGCCGAGCGCTGCGCCCGCGATCAGGTCCGAGTGGCCGCCGACATACTTCGTCAGCGAATAGACCGAAACATCCGCGCCCTGCTTCAGCGGCGTCTGGAAGACGGGGCCGAGCAGCGTGTTGTCGCAGATGATGACCGGGCGCAGTCCTTCCTGCTTTGATTCAATCTCTTCGGAAATCACACGAATCAGGGCCACATCCACCAGCGTGTTCAAGGGGTTGGACGGGGTTTCGATCATGATGACCGAGACCCGTCCCTTGCGTTTCTTCGCCAGCGCGAGCGCCTCCCGGGCTGCGGCGCGCACGGCCTTGGGCGATAGGCCATCGGCAAAGCCGACGCCCGCCATGCCAAAATTGGCCAGCGTCTTCGTCACCAGCGTCTCGGTGCCGCCATAGAGCGGCTGCGAGTGCAGGATCACGTCATTGGGCCGGGCATAGGCCATGATCGTCGTGGCGATGGCGGCCATGCCCGAAGCGAACAGCAGCGCGGACTCGGCCTGTTCGTAGATCGCAAGCCGGTCTTCCACGATTTCGGAATTGGGGTGGTTGAAGCGCGAGTACACCAGCCCCGCCGCCTCGCCCTTCGGCGCCGATTTGCGGCCCGCGACCACATGGAAGAACTCTTCCCCATCCTCGGCGGACTTGAACACGAAGGTCGAGGTGAGGAACACCGGCGGCTTGACCGCGCCCTCGGACAGCAGCGGATCGTAGCCATACCCCAGCATCATGGTTTCTGGATGCAGCAGATGGTTGCCGATGCGGTCCTTGGAATAGCGGGCTTTCGACATGGGGAATCCTCCGTGGCTGGCACGAGTGTAGCCGGTTTCGGCGGCCTGTGTCGCGAAAACACCGTGATTGCGAGCGGAGCGAATCAACCTAAACAAAGCGAAATGGCAACAAGGTCGCCCCATGCGCTTTTCAGGAACCACGGATTACATCGCCACCGATGACCTGAAGATTGCCGTGAATGCGGCCATCACGCTGGAGCGGCCGTTGCTGGTCAAAGGCGAGCCTGGCACCGGCAAGACGGTGCTGGCGGAGGAGATCGCCAAGGCCATGAAGGCGCCGCTGATCACCTGGCATGTCAAATCCACCACGAAAGCCCAGCAGGGCCTGTATGAATATGACGCCGTCAGCCGTCTGCGCGACAGCCAGCTTGGCGATGCGCGCGTCTCGGACATCGCCAACTACATCAAGCGCGGCAAGCTGTGGGAGGCGTTCACCGCGCCGGAACGGCCCGTGCTGCTGATCGACGAAATCGACAAGGCCGACATCGAGTTCCCGAACGACCTCTTGCTCGAACTCGACCGCATGGAATTCCATGTCTACGAGACCGGCGAAACCATCAGGGCAGTGCGGCGGCCCGTGATGATCGTCACATCGAACAACGAGAAGGAACTGCCGGACGCGTTCCTGCGCCGCTGCTTCTTCCACTACATCCGCTTTCCCGATGCCGACACGATGCACGCGATCGTCGAGGTGCATTTCCCCGGCATCAAGAAGCGGCTGGTGGAAGAGGCGCTGAAGCTGTTCTTCGAGGTGCGCGAGGTTCCCGGCCTGAAAAAGAAGCCATCGACCTCTGAGTTGCTCGATTGGCTGAAGCTTTTGGTCTCGGAGGATATCGGCCCCGAAGTGCTGCGTGAAAGAGACCCGCGCAAGCTGATCCCGCCGCTGCATGGAGCGCTGCTCAAGAACGAGCAGGACGTCAGCCTGTTCGAGAAATTGGCGTTCATGGTGAGGCGGGAGGGGAGGTGATGGCACGGGCGGCGACCAGGCAGATGCCCGAAGCCGGAGCTCTTTTATCGCCGGCTAAAAATCGATGTCAGTCCGAGCCGTGACCATCCTCCCTCCTCATCCTTCGACAGGCTCAGGATGAGGAGCGAGGGTTTGAACGGACAACTCCTCGTGATCTGCGGCAGCCTGTCAGCTCTTGTACCATGCCTCGACCGGCCCGCTCAGCTTCAGTGTCAGCGGGTTGCCGAATCGGTCCTTCGACTTGCCTGCGGCGACCCTGATCCAGCCTTCCGAGACGCAGTATTCCTCGACGTCGAAGCGCTCCTTGCCGTTGAAGCGGATGCCGACATTGTGCTGCAGCGCAGCCTCGCTGTAGTGCTCGCTGCGCGGGTTGACCGAGAGGCGGTCGGGAAGGGCGGGCTTTTCGTCTGACATGTCGTGAACTCGGCTGGGGGCGGCGTGCTGTGCGCCGTCTTAACGCCAAGCCGGTCCGAAAGCCAACAGTCGGCGCATGCAAAAGGCCGCCGCTCGAAAGCGACGGCCTGCTGATGCATGTTATTTCGTGGTCAGGCTTTCGGCGTCCTGGGGTCGGTTGCGTCAGCGTCGTCGGCGGGGCCGTGGGGCTGTGCCGTGGCGTTGTCGGCCTCGCGGGAAGCCTCGCGCGCTGTCTCCCGCTCCTGCATGAAGCGCTCGAATTCCGTGCGGTCCTTGGCGCGCTTCAGGTCGTCGAGGAAGGACGCGAAGGCTTCCTGTTCGGCGACAAGCCTGCGGCGTTCTTCCTCCAGCCGCTCGAGCGTCGCCTTCTTGTAGTCCTCGAACACGGCGTTGCCGCTGTTGCGCGAGAGATCTCGGCTGGTTTGCGACCACGGCGCGGCATTCCAGCTTGCGACGTTGCCCATGCCGGCAAACGCGAACTCGGCCCGCTGGCGGCGCGCCGTCCAGATGTTCCAGAACAGGATGGCCAACCCGACAGGAGCGAAAACGATGAAGCCGATCACCATTGCCGCGATGTTGAAGGGCGACCAGCCATAGCCCGGCCGCCAGCCGTTCGCGCGCCACTCGGCCTTGCGCGCCCGCCATTCGGCCTTGCGCTCGTCTTTCCAGGCCCGGTACTCGTCGCGGCTCATGTTCTGGCGGCTCAGGTTCTCACGGCCCATCGACTGCCGGCCCCAGTTCTGACTGCACGATCCCACGTCGCATCTCCTATGTTAATGTGACTTACATTCACATAAAGCATGCTGTGCTGCTTTTCAAGTGACGCAGCAGGACGTTGCCGGAAATTAATGTCGAAAGTCGGACGGAGCCGTCAACGGCTGTCGCTGGCCAGCGCCATCGCACCCCTCACCAGCCGTTCGACGCCTTGCAGCAGCAGTTCCTGCGGCTTGACGCCGAAGCCGTCCTGCAACTGCCCGCTGGCGGAAAGCATCGCCACGCCGTGTGACAGCGCCCAGACCTGGCAGGCAAGCCCCAGCGGATCAAGCCCCCTTGGCGGCGGATCGCCGATCAGCGAGCGCAGCGCTTTGACGAGCGCCTCGAAGCCGCTGTCGCCGGCGCCGCCTGGCATCAGGCCAACGTGCTTGCCCATGAACATCGCGGCATAGGCTCCCGGCTCCTCCTCGGCGAAGGCAAGATAGGCGAGGCCCATGGCGCGAAAGGCAGCGATCGGATCGGAGTGGCCCGCGAGCGCGCCCTTCTGCCGGTCGGCAAAGTTTCTGAAGCCGCCGAGAGCCACTTCCGCCAGCAGCGCATCCTTGTCGCGAAAATGGCGATATGGCGCGGCAGGGCTGACGCCGGCCCGGCGCGCGGCGTCCACCAGGGTGAAGCCCTGCGCGCCGCGTTCCGCCAGAAGCTGCCGCGCCGCCTCGACCAATGCATCGCGCAGGTTGCCGTGGTGGTAACCCTTGCGGGCAGCAAGGTCCGATGTGAATGGTGTTGACATTGCCCCTATGTGGCGGATGCACACCGTGCTGGCAAGCGGCGAGACGCGCGCAACGAGCAGGACCTGGCCATCGCGTCCATCATGCCATTGGCAAGCCCCGTCCCGCATGTCTATGTAAGGCATGGCGTTGCCTGCCATTGCGGGGCAAAGCCTCGCCCGCCCTCGAACGTGAGCGCCACTTGCACCTCATGCGCCGCCTGCTCATCCTGCGCCACGCCAAGTCCGACTGGCCATCCGGTTTCTCGGATTTCGAGCGCCCGCTCGCAGCGCGCGGCAGGATCGCGGCTCCGATGATGGGGCGCTATCTGCGTGACGAGGGCTTGATCCCCGATCTGGCCATCGTGTCCTCGGCGCGGCGCACGGTCGAGACGTGGGAGATGCTGCATCCGGAACTCGGCGAGATCGTGCCGCACCGGCTGGAAAGACGCATCTACGAGGCTCCGTACGAGCATCTTGTCGCGGTCATCAAGGACGTGCCGGACGCTGTGCGAACGCTGCTTCTGGTCGGCCACAATCCCGGCTCGGAGGAACTGGCGGCGGTGATGATCGGCTATGGCGACCGTTTTGCTGCACAGCGCATGCAGAGGAAGTATCCCACGGCCGGGCTGTGCGTGCTGGATTTCGAGATCGAGCATTGGAGCGGGCTCACCGAGCGCTCCGCACGGCTGGACCGCTTCGTGACGCCCGCCTCGCTGGGGCATGGTCCGGACGAATGAGCGCCGTGTCCGCAGGCTGGCTCGACAGCGTGCGCCACGCGGCACTGTCGCTCGGCGATGCGCTGCTGGGCATGGGCAGCCCGACACTGCGGCTCGGCGTAACCGGGCTGTCGCGCGCCGGCAAGACCGTGTTCACCACCGCGCTGGTGCATCACCTCACCAGCGGGACAAGCCTGCCGCTGCTGCGTGCCTCGGCCCAGGGGAGGATCGCACGGGTGAAACTTGCGCCGCAGCCTGACCAGGGCGTGCCGCGCTTCGCCTACGAGGCGCATCTCGACTCGTTGACCGGTCCGGAGCGGCGCTGGCCGCAGTCGACCCGCAAGATCAGCGAGTTGAGGCTCGAAATCGACTACGAGCGCCCCGCAGGCTGGCGCGCCGGGCCGGCAACGCTGACGCTCGACATCGTCGACTATCCCGGCGAGTGGCTGCTGGATCTCGGCCTGATCGGCATGACCTTTTCCGAATGGTCGCGCCGCACCATCGCAGAGGCGCGCAAGGCGCACCGGCTGCCGTTTTCGGCAAAGTGGCTGGCGCTGTGCGGCGGCCTTGCAGCCGACGGCCGCGCCGATGAGGCCGAGGCCCTTGCGGCCAGCGAGGCGTTCAAGGGCTATCTCGCAGCGCTCAGGGCCGATCCGGAGATGGTGGCCGTGACGCCGCCCGGGCGATTTCTCATGCCGGGTGACCTCGAAGGCTCGCCGGCGCTGACCTTCGCGCCGCTCGATGGCGCCGGTGATGGAACCGCGCTGGCCGGCTCGCTTGGCGCGCTCATGGAGCAGCGCTTCGAGGCCTACAAGACCCTTGTCGCGCGACCTTTCTTTCGCGATCATTTCTCGCGGCTCGATCGGCAGATCGTGCTCGTCGACGTGCTGGCGGCGCTGGATGCCGGGCCGACGGCGCTTGCCGACCTTGAAACGGCGCTGGGCGATACGCTCTCGGCCCTTTCGGTCGGACGCAATTCGGTCTTGTCCAGCCTTTTCAGCCCGCGCATCGACAGGGTGCTGTTCGCCGCCACCAAGGCCGACCATGTCCACCACAGTGAGCATGAACGTCTGGAGCGCATCATGGAGCTGATCGTCGGCCGGGCAAAGGCGCGCGCCGAAGGCTCAGGAGCCGAGGTTGCGGCGATGGCTTTCGCCGCCGTGCGGGCGACACGCGCCGTGCGGGTCGAGGATCGCGGAAACAGCCTCAACGCCATCGCCGGCACGCCGGAGAAAGGCGAGGCGATCGGCAGCGACACGTTCGATGGATTGACGGATGCGGCGGTCTTTCCCGGCTCCCTGCCGGCCAATCCCGCTGCCGTCTTCGATGCGGCAGGCGAGCGCTGGCAGGTGAGGGCGCCGCGCTTCAGGCCACCGCTGTTAAGGCCGGATGCCGGGGGGCGGACGCCGCCACTGCCGCATCTGCGGCTTGACCGGGCGCTGGATTTCCTCATCGGCGACAGGTTGAGTTGAGACATGGCGCGCAAACCCGAACAACCGCGTGCGTTCAGGCTGGAGCCGGCCGAGCCGCTCACGACCGAGATCAAGGCGCTCGATGCCAGCATCGATGTCCTGGTCGAGGCCACGCCGGTGGATATGCCAGCGCAGCCGGTCGATCCCGCCTCGCGCCGAGGCCTGCGCTGGGCCTGGATGCTGGCCACGGGTCTCGGCGGGCTGGCTGCGCTGTCGGTGTTCCTGTGGGCGCAGAACGCGGTGATCGCCGCCATCCGCCAGTCGGATACGCTTGGCCTGCTGGCGCTTGGCTTCGCCGCGATCGCTGCCCTTGCAGCTTTGGCGCTGGCGATCCGGTTCGTCCGGGATTTGCTGCGCCAGCGCAAGATCGAGCGGCTTAAATCCGATGCAGCCGCCGCGCTGGAGGCCCGTTCCGGGGATGCGGCGCGGGTTGTGGCGAACCAGATCGTCGGCTTGCAGGCGAGCCGACCCGGCACCGCGCAGGGCCGCGCCCGCTTTGCCGCCGCGCTGCCGGCCATGAACGACGCGCGCGACATCCTGGCGCTGGCCGAGCGCGAACTGCTCGAGCCTCTGGACAAGCTGGCTGCCGACGAGATCGCTCGCGCGGCGCGGCAGGTTTCGGTGGTCACGGCGGTCAGCCCACGGGCTGTGGTCGATCTGGTGTTCGTGGTCTTTGCCGGCGCCAGACTGCTTAGGGCCATCACGGCCATCTACGGCGGGCGGCCCGGCACGCTTGGTCTGCTCCGCATCGCGCGCGCCAGCGTCACGCATCTTCTCGTCACCGGCGGCCTTGCGGCAGGAGATGCAGTGCTGCAGCAGCTCGTGGGGCAGGGCCTGGCGGCAAGGCTGTCCGCCAAGCTCGGCGAGGGTGTGCTCAACGGGCTGATGACGGCGCGCTTCGGGCTTGCAGCCGTCGCGGTGTGCAGGCCCTTGCCGTTTGTCGAGAGCAAGGCGCCTAGTCTCGCCGATGTCGCGTCCGGGCTGCTCTCATCGCAGGCGCAGAAGCCGGACTGACATCACTCAGTTGATGTAGTTGACAAGGCTCAGGCGCGACAGGATCGAGGTCGTCTGATAGCTCGCCTCCAGCCTGGTTCTCAGGCTCAGGATGGTGGCGGCGACCTCTTCCTGCGAGGCATCCTCGACCCCGGAACGGGCCGTCTCGTAGAAATTGGCCGAAACCTTGTGGCGATCCTTCGCGCTTTTCATGGAGATCTGCGCCGTCGCGATCTCAAGGCCGATATCCTGCGGCTTCTGCGTGGCGCTGAAGCTCAGTGTGCTGCGCACGCGGTCGGCCATCGCTTCGTAGCGATCACGCGAGTTGGGGTCGGCCGCCGAGAAATTCGTGGTGGCGAAGACCGTGAAGCCGACAAGACTTTCGACGAAGGCCTGCTCGTTGGCGCGCGCGCCGGTCGCGACCGTCTGGCCGTTGTCGACCTGGATCGCGCCTGTGTTTCGGGCCTGGATCGCCGCGTCGTCATCGCCCTTGTACCAGATCACCGTGGTGTTCGGCACAGGTGTGGCCGGCAGCGCCGTGGCCGTGGCAAAGCCCGGGCCAGGCACCCGGCGGGGCGGATTGGTGGTGCTGCCATTGAAGAAATCACGGGCGGCGATCGTTGCAGACGCTGCGTTGAGCGAGGTCGCGGTCTCCTTTTGCAGGGCGGCGCTGACCGCTGCAGCGAGGTTGGCGGCGGTCGCCGCGGGCGTCGCGCCGATGCTGAAGCCGGTTTCGGCGGGGCCGCCGACACTTTGCAGGCGGGCTTCCAGTTCGATTGTCTTGGCCGTTCCGTCAGGCAGCGTCAGCGCCAGCGTGACCCTGTCGCCGGCTGCGGGATTGGCCGCGACATTGAAGGCCGCGCTCGCAGGCGGGCCTGCAACCAAGGTCGCGGCGATGGTGGTGGTGCTGCTGGACGCGCTGGCGATGGTGAAGCCGTATTCGGGGTTGCCGGTGGCCGGGTTGAGGGCGATTGTTGCGTCGTTGGCGACCGTCAGCGTGGCGCCGGCCAGCGTGCTGGTCAGCCGGCCAAGGTTGCCGACGCCGGCATCGGCTTGCTGGCGTTCGGAGATCAGGGTCTTGACGCCGGCAAGCCCCGGGCTGCCGATGTCCTTCATGATCACGTCGAAACTCTCGACCGGCTTCACGTCGTGGCTGCGGCCTGAAAACAGGTAGCGGCCGCCGACCTCGATGTTGAGCATGTCGATGGACTGCGACAGGCGGTCGCGCGCCAGAAGCTGCCCGGCCACCTGGCCATTGGCGCCTTGCACATATGCGCCGGGCCGTGCGTCGCTCTTGCCGTCGAGCGCGTTCTTCGAGATGCCCTCGATGGACTGCATCATGAAGGCAATGCGCGTGTTGCCCTGGTCAATGGCCTTGGTCCAGCCTTCCAGCGTGTTGATCTTGGCGCGGCTGTCGACGCTGACGCGGCGGCCAACGCCGAGATCGCCGAAGCTGGCGGCTTTTTGCCCGGTGGCGAGCTGGCGCTGCAGATCGTCCATCTGCGCCCGCATCTGGATGAACATGCTGCCATTGCGGCGCGCGTTGGAGGCCGACGGAATGAAAGGATCAATGGGCATCGGCTTTGCTCCTCATGATGTCTAGATCCGCAGCAGCACGTCCATCAGTTCCCTGACGGCGGCGATGACGCGGGCATTCGCGGCGTAGGCGTTCTGCAGTTCGACGAGATTGGCCATCTCCTGATCGACGCTGACGCCGGATTTCTCGGTGAAGCGCGCTTCCACCGACTTGACGGCGATCTGCTGGCCATCGTCGAGGCGGCGGGCGCTCTCGATCGCATTGCCCTGGGTCTCGACGATGCGCTGGGCGAAGTTTGCGACTGTGGACCGATGCGTCGAAGCCGTTCCACCCATGCCGGTCAGCGGGCTGAAGGTGCGCACCGATTCGGTCAGCCGCTGGTACATGGTGTCGACGCGGGTCGTGTCGCCCTGCGGCGTCGTCGGGCCGGTCTGGAACTGGACGAGGCGGGAGCGATCCTGTTCGATCAACGGGTTGACGGCGATGCGGGCCGACAAGCCGCGCATCTGCGGGCGGCCCTCGAACGAGCCGGTGTAGAGCCCGCCAATTGCGCCCGCATCGACGAAGAACGGCATTTCCGCCACGCCATTCGGCGAAACGGCCGAAAAGCCGGTGCTGGTCGGGCGCGAGACCAGCCCGTCGACATCGCGGGTGTTGCCCGCGCCATCGTCGACGATGCGCAAGGTCGTGCCCGCCGGATTGCTGACCGTGAAGCCAGCGCCCATTGCCGCGCCGATCTGTGCGGCGATGCCGGCCATCGAGCCTGGAAAGCCGGTGAAGTCGATGCCGATGACGATGTTGTCGGCGGAACTCATGCCCGATCCGTTGATGGCGGCAACGGCGGCAGGGCTGTCGGCCCGCACAAAGGTGAAGCGGCCCTTGGCCCCGGTGGTGCTGTCGGTGTAGTCGAGCGTGATCTGGTTGCCGGCGCTGAGGCCGTTGATGTCGACATCGAAGCCCGTCGCCGCGCCGACCGTCGCGGGCGCGCCTGCAATCTCGCGGTCCGACAGCGCGCTCGCCATCGCGGCTGCAAACTCATCGAGCTGGTTCTGCGCTTCGACCAGCGTCTTGTCGCGCAACTCGACAAAGGCAGCGATCTCGCCGGAGCGCAGCGAGTTGGTGGCGATCAGGTCGGTGGCCCCGCCGAAACCGTTCTGCGCCCTGATCGTGCCGACGCCGCGCAGCGCGTCGTTGGCGTTCCAGAGCTGGTCCGCGCCCACCGAAGTGGCGGGATCGAACGTCAGTTCGGTCGCGTTGGAGCCGCCGAACAGGGAAATGCCGGACGATGTGAAGATGTTGACGCCGCCAGAGTCGCTGTCGGAGGTGCGGATGTCCATGTAGCGCGACAGCTCCGTCACAAGCCTGTCACGCTCGTCCCGCAGCGAGGCGGAATCGTTGCCGCCCGTGCCCGAGATGATCTTGGCATTGACGGCCTGGATCTGCTTCAGCACCTCGTTGGTGCGGGCAACGCCCGCCTCGATGCCGCGCTCGGCTTCATTGCGCAGGTTCTGGATATCGCCCGACAGGCTTTTCAGCCGTATCGCGACCTCCTGAGCCGTCGAGACGACATTGCTGCGCAGCGCGAAGTTGGCAGGGTCTGCCTTGAGCTGCTGCAGGGACTGGGTGAAACGCCCGAACACCGCGCCGAGGGAACTCGACGAGTCGGGCGCGCCATAAACCTGATCAAGCGCGCCCATCATGTCGGCGCGGGTCGAGGTATAGCCCGCGCCCGCCGTCTCGTTCCAGAGCTGCCGCTGGACAACCTTGTCGAGCATGCGTTGGATGCCGCTGACGCGGGCGAAGCCGGCGGTGTCGCCGAGCGGCTGCTCGACGACTGTGGCCCGACGGCGGATGTAGCCGACCGAATCCGCATTGGAGATGTTCTGCGACACCACGTCGAGACCGGTCTGCGTGACCCGCATCCCCGACAGTGCATTTGTCATGACCCCGTTGAGGCCCATGGTTCAACTCCTCGATCGCCGGAAGCTGACGATCAGAATGCGGTCAGCGAATGATGTTGAGAATGTCGGACAGCATCTGCTGCGACGTCGTGATGACCCGTGTGTTGGCCGAATAGGCCTGCTGGGTCACGATCATCTTCGAGAATTCGTCGGCGATGTCCGTGTTCGACTGCTCGGTGGCGCTGCCCACGAGCTGCGTGCCGCCCGACGAGGCTGACCCGACCAGCGGCAGGCCCGATTCAAGCGTTTCAGCCATCGCGCCGCCGTCCAGCCGCTTCAGCGAGTTCGGCGATGCGAAGCGGGCGGTGAGCAATTGGGCAAGTGGCCTCGTCTGGCCGTTGGAATAGCTGCCCTGGACCGTGCCGTCCTCCGAGATCGTGGTGTTCTGCAGCACGCCTGCCGAATAGCCGTCCTGGCGAATGGCGTTCGCTTCGAGCTGGCCGACATTCTGTGTCGAATAGACCTGCTTCATGCCCGAGCCGCCCGCGCCCGTCGTGAGGTTGATGCCGGAGACGGTAACGCCGTTGACGGTGACCGGCGGCAGGATCAGGTTCGGCGCCGATGTCAGGTTGCCGGTGGTGTCGAAGGTGAACTGTCCGGCGGCCCCGGCCCGTGTCCAGCGCGGCGCGGCCCCGGTCGCGGCAGGATCGCTCTGGATGTAGAGGCTCCACGTGTCCGGCGAGGCCGGGCCGGGCACCGGCGGCACCGCCGCTGCGGTCTTGGCCCAGGCCAGACGCACCGGCACGGGCCGGCCCAGCGAATCGTAGCCTGTGATGGTGCCGCCCTGGATCGAGCGGCCCTCGAGCGTCGCGCTGTCCGAGGCAGCGATCGTCGCCAGCGTCGCGGGACTGGCCGGATAAAGTGCGGCAGCGCCGAGCAGCTCCGAGCCGATCGCGCCGTTTGCCGCCTGATAGGCGCTGGTGTTCGGCGTCGCAGGCAATGTAGCGCGGTATTCGATTTCGGTGGTGGCGCGCGGCGGCAGGGCGTCGTTGCTGATCCGGATCACGTCGGCTTCCGAACCGGTGGCGTTGCCGGTCGAAGGGTCGAGGGTCAGGCCCTTGAGGTAGTAGCCGGCCCCGTTCACCAGAAAGCCGTTGCTGTCGTAGTCGAAATCGCCGCGGCGGGTGTAGAGGTTGGTCTGCGCAAAGGTGGGAACACCGTTGAGATCGTTCTGCTTCTCGGCGACGATGAAGAAGCCGTCGCCGTTCAGGGCCACGTTGGTCGCGATGGATGTCGTGGAAATGTCGCCTTGCACCGAATTGGTTGCAGCGGAGCGCGCCAGCACCGAACCTGACAGTTCGCGGTTGGCCGGGGTGTCGGGCACGAGGTCGGCGAAGCTCGTGTCGACCCGCTTGAAGCCGGTGGTGCGCGAGTTGGCAATGTTGCCCGAGATGTTTTCCAGCGCATAGGACTGAGCCCGGAGGCCCGACAGCGCCGTCGTCATTGCACCAAAAACACCCATGAAACTTGCCCTTCAAGAGACGCGGCACAACTGGCCGCACACATCAGCTAGCCAAGGCGTTGCACCCATCGTGCCAGCCGCATGTTCTTGTTTTTTCAATGGGTTGGATGGTGAACAGATATTTATGGTGGCAAGGATGGTCCTGCCAAAGATGTCTGGTCGGCAGGTTTTGCCGGGCTCGGCCGACCTTACTTCACCCCGCCATCGTTGAGATGGCACGCGCTGACATGGCCCGGTGCGATCTCGCTCAGGACCGGGCGCTCGGCTTTGCAGCGCGGGCCCGCCACTGGGCAGCGCGGATGGAAATGGCAGCCGGTCGGCGGGTTGAGCGGCGAGGGGATTTCGCCCTTCAGCGGCGCAAAACGCTTGTGGCGCGAAGCCAGCGTCGGCACGTTTGCCAGCAGCGCCTGCGCGTAGGGATGGTTCGGACCCTTGAACAACTCCGTAGCGCTCGCCGCCTCGACCACGCGGCCGAGATACATGATCACCACCTTGTCCGACAGATGGCGCACCACGCTGAGGTCATGGCTGATGAACAGATAGGTGAGGCCCAGATCCTGCCTCAGCTTCATGAACAGGTTGAGCACCTGCGCCTGAATCGACACATCCAGCGCCGCCACGCTCTCGTCGCAGACCAGAAAGCGCGGATTGACCGCGAGCGCGCGTGCGATGCCGATGCGGGCGCGCTGGCCGCCCGAGAACTGGTGCGGATAGCGCCGGCGATAGGTCGGATCGAGGCCAACGCGTTCGAGCACGTTCTCGACGTAACCCTCCTGTTCGGCCTTGCCGATCAGGCCGTGGAACACCGGCGCTTCGCCGACGATGTCGGTGACGCGCATGCGCGGGTTGAGCGACGACATCGGGTCTTGGAAGATCATCTGCACGGCGAGGGTTGCCGCCTTTCGCTGCTCGCCCGACAGGTCCGATACGGGCTTGCCCTCCCACTCCATCGTGCCGCTGCTGGGCTGATGGATGCCGGCGACGACGCGGCCAAGCGTGGACTTGCCGCAGCCTGACTCGCCGACCAGACCGACCACCTCGCCGGTGTGGATGGCGAGATCGACGCCGTCGACCGCATGCACGATCTGCTCAGCGTTGCTGGCGCCCATCAGGTTGGCGAGTTTGGCTGCCGCATCGAGCGGCTTTACGAAGCGTTTCGAGACGCCTTTCAGTTCGACAAGCGGCGGGGGAATGTGGGCGTTCATCAAGCCGCGACCTTCGGTGCTTCAAGGGGGTGGTGGCAGCGCGCGGCGCGGTCCGGCCCGTGCGAGAGGCTTTCGGGCGCTGTTGTCCGGCAGATGTCGCTGGCGTGGCCGCAGCGCGGGGCGAAGGCGCAGCCGGGCGGCAATCTGGCCAGCGAGGGCGTCGCGCCCGGAATCTGCGTCAACGGCTGGCCCGGCACGCCTGCCGAGGGCAGGGAGCCGAGCAGGCCCCTGGTGTAAGGGTGGATCGGCGCATCGAGCAGCGCGTCGACCGGCCCGGTCTCGACGATGCGGCCCGCATACATCACCGCCACACGCTGCGCGAGGCCCGCGATCACGGTCAGGTCATGGGTGATCCAGATCAGCGCGGTGCCGGTGTCCGCGCAAAGCTGCTGCATCTCCGCCAGAATCTGGCTCTGGATGGTGACGTCGAGCGCTGTGGTCGGCTCGTCGCAGACGATCAGCGAGGGCGAATTCAGCAGCGCCGTGGCGATGGCCACGCGCTGGCGCATGCCGCCGGAGAACTGGTGCGGATAGGCGCTGAGCCGCTCGTCCGGCGAGGGAATGCCGACCTTGGCGAGGGCATCGCGGGCACGGGCGCGGGCGGCTTTCTCAGAGACATTCTCGTGGGCGGTGATGGCCTCGATCATCTGCGTGTCGATGCGCAGCACCGGGTTCAGCGTCATCATCGGGTCCTGGAAGATCATGGCGACCTCGCGGCCCCTGACCTTGCGCATCTCCTCGTCGGAGAGGCCGACCAGTTCCTTGCCATTGAGCTTGATCGAACCCTCGGTGATGCGGCCGGGCGGGTCGATCAGGCCCATGATCGAAAAGCCGGTGACGGATTTGCCCGAACCTGACTCGCCGACAAGGCCGAGAACCTCGCCCTTGTTCACATGGAACGAGATGCCATCGACCGACTTCACCGTGCCGGCGCGGGTGAAGAAGTGGGTCTTGAGGTTTTCGACGGAGATGACGGGGGTCTGCATCACTTCTCGAGCCTCGGGTTGAGCACATCCCTGATCCGGTCGCCCATCAGGTTGATCGAGACGATGGTGAGCAGCAGCGCCAGGCCGGGGAAGAAGCTGATCCAGTATTTGCCGGACAGCATGTACTGAAAGCCGTTGGCGATCAGCACGCCCAGCGACGGCTCGGTCTGCGGCAGGCCGACGCCCAGGAAGGACAGCGTCGCTTCCAGCGCGATGGCGTGCGCGGTCTGCACCGTGACGATGACGATCACGGGCGCAAGGCAATTCGGCATGATGTGACGAAAGACAACGCGGGCGTTGCTGAGGCCAAGCGATTGCGCCGCCTCGACATATTCCTTGCGGCGCTCGACCAGCGCGTTGCCACGCACCGTGCGGGCATAATAGGCCCACTGCACCACGACGAGCGCGAAGATGATCTTGTCGATGCCCTTGCCGAGCGCGGCGACCAGAATGAGCGCGATCAGCACCGCCGGAAGCGACAACTGCAGGTCGACGATGCGCATCAGGACGGTCTCAACGCGGCCACCCGCATGGGCTGCGATCAGGCCGACCGTCATGCCGATGGTGGCCGCCATCAGCCCGGAAATCGCGCCGACCATCAGCGAGATGCGCAGCCCGTAGAGAATGCCCGACCACAGGTCGCGGCCGACGCCGTCGGTGCCGAGCCAGGCGGTGAAGCCGTCGCCGGTGACCGCACCTGGAGGCAGGCGCGAATCCATGATGTCGACGCTGCGCAGGTCATAGGGGTTCTGCGGAGAGATCAGCGGCGCCAGCAGCGCCAGCGCCACGATGAGGCTGAACAGGATCAACCCCGCAACCGCCACCTTGTCCTCGACGAAGGATTTGCGGAAGCGCGTGAACGGCGTCTCCTCCTTCGGAATGGCGGGCAGGCCCTTGGCGGCAGCCGACGCGGCATCGAGCGGAATGTCGGTCATGGCCTCACGCCTTCGCTTCTGTGAGCCGCACGCGCGGATCGAGGATCGAGTAGAGCACGTCGACCACGAGGTTGATCACCACGAACAGCACCACCACCACCATCACGTAGGCGACGATGACGGGGCGGTCGAGGCGCTGGATGGCTTCGAGCAGCAGCTTGCCCATCCCGGGCCACGCGAAGATGGTTTCAGTCACCACGGAGAAGGCGACGAGGGAGCCGAACTCCAGCCCCAGAACGGTGACGATCGGGATCAGGATGTTCTTGAGGATGTGGACGCCGACGATGCGCTGCTGCGACAACCCCTTGGCGCGCGCGAACTTGACGTAGTCCATCAGCGCCGCCTCGCGCACGCCGGCGCGGGCGAGGCGGATGACGAGGCTGATCTTGAGCAGCGCCAGGTTGAGTGCCGGAAGGGCGATGTAGGTCCAGCCGTTGAGGCTGAACAGCGACGTCTCGATGCCGAGCACGCGAATGGTGTCGCCGCGCCCGGTTGCGGGCAGCCAGCCCAGCATGATCGAGAAGAACATGATCAGCATCAGCCCGACCCAGAAGGTCGGCAGGGAAAAACCGAGGATCGAGACGGCCATGATGCCCTTGGACAGCCTCGTCTCGGGCTTGAGGCCGGCATAGATGCCGAGCGGCATGCCGATGACGATGGCCATGAACAGCGCCACGAGCGCCAGTTCCATGGTGGCGGGCATGCGGCTCAGGATCAGCTTGATGGCCGGCTCGCCATGGACGAAGGACCGCCCCATGTCGCCTTGCAGGGCGTTGCCGACGAAGACGATGAACTGCTGCCAGATGGGCCTGTCGAGGCCGAGGGCGACCTTGGTGGCTTCGATGGCGTTCTGGTCCATTTCCGGCGAGATCAGCATGTAGACCGGATCGCCGATGACGTTGACGCCAAAGAACACGATGACGACCATGACGCCGATGACGAGGCAGGCCTGACCCAGACGTCGGAGAATGAAGGCAAGCATGGTGGCGTTCCCAATCCGTTTGCGCCGTGTCCGTCATTCCGGGTCCGCAAGTGTGGAGCCCGGAAACCATCAGCGGTATCTGCCTCGTTGGTGACGCCATCTGTCCGGCGTCACCATGCATGTGGCTGGATCGGTTCCAGGCTCGCGCCTTGGGCGCGACCTGGAATGACGCTGGTGTGGTTGTGCTGGCGTCAGCGCGAGATGCCCGTCGCGAGCGTGTATTCATCGGCGCGCGCGGTCACCTTGATGCCCTTCTTCGACGCCCAGACGTTGGTCTGGTAGTGGCTCGGGATGATGCACAGGTCAGTCATGCTGATGTCGGATGTTTCCGCCAGCAGCGTGGCGCGCTTCGCGTCGTCGACGGTCCGCAGGGCTTCGGTGAGCTTGTCATCCATCGCCTTGTTGGAATAACGGCCGCGGTTGGCCGCACCCCAGCCGCGCGTGCGGTCGAAGGTGCCGCAGAGCGCCTGCAGCGAGCCGGAGGTTTCGCCGGTGCCGGCGCCCCAGCCGACCAGGATGAAGGAGAATTCCGGGTCGCCATTGGCGCCTTGCGAGGCGCGGGTGAAGAAATTGGCGGGCGGAATGGTTTCCAGTTCGGTGTCGATGCCGAGGCGGGTGAACATCTGGGCCACGGCTTCGATGATCTTGGTGTCGTTCGTGTAGCGGCCGTTGGGGCCGTGCATCTTCATCTTGAAGCCGTTGGGAAAGCCGGCGTCCGCGAGAAGCTTGCGCGCGCCGGCGAGGTCGAAGGCGGTGGGCTTAAGCTTCTTCGACGTGCCGAAGAAGCTGGACGGAAGCACCTGTTCGGCAGGCACGGCCGCGCCTTCCATGATGCGCTCGACGATGGCCGGGCGGTTGATCGCCATCGACAGCGCCTGGCGCACGCGCAGGTCACGCAGCGGGTTCTTGATCGGCGAGCCATCCTTCGCGGTGATGAAGGGGCTGGTCTCGCGGAAATGATCGAGATGGAAATAGATCACGCGGTTCGACAGTTCCTCGACCACCGAGATGTTGGCGTTGGACTTGAGGCGCGCCATGTCCGAGGGCGGAACGCCCTCGATGACGTCGACATCGCCGGCCAGCATGGCGGCCACGCGAGTCGGGGCTGCCGTCAGGAAGCGGAACGAGGCTTTGTCCCAATCGGCTTTCTTGCCCCAATGGGCGGCGTTGCGTTCCATGACGACGCGGTCACCGGGCTTGAATTCGCTGTACTTGAACGGGCCTGTGCCGCCCTGGCACTTGAGCGCGTTGAAATCCTCGGTGCTCATGCCTTCGGCGCAAGCCTTGGACACGATGCCGAAGGTGGAGAGGCTGGTCGGGACCAGCGGCGCGGGCGCGGCGGTCTTGATGCGGAGAGTGTGGCTGTCAACCTTCTCGGCTGTCATGCCGGCGATGAAGGGCGCGAAACTGGACGGTGAGCGCGGCACGTTGGGCAGGCGCTTGAAGGTGGCGAGCACGTCGTCGGCCGTGAAATCGGTTCCATCGAAGAACTTCACACCGCGGCGCAGCTTGAACTCCCAGGTCGTGTCATCAACAGCCTTCCAGCTTTCGGCGAGGGATGGCACCAGGGCCTGCTTGCTGTCCTGCCCGACCAGTGGCTCGAAGACGTGTCGCGACAGCATGTTGTTGGGGCTGAGGTTGTGATAGTGCGGATCAACCGAACTGGGCTCCGAAGCAAGCCCGAGCCTCAGTTCCTGAGCGCCGGCGGCGCCCGCCAGTGCAAGTGTCGCGGCCGTTGCCAAGGCCAGATGCCGGATCGGTTTCATGGTTCTGTTCTCCCGTGTCTTCAACTTCCCTCGCGCTGATGCTGCGCAGGTCCGAAGATATGATCCAGCAATCTGCATGCGGCTGCGGTTTCGGCAAGAGGCTTGCCCCGCGCCAACTCCGGAAATGATCAAATATGCGCGTCATTCATTTGTCAGTATAATTCGAATGACTTTTTTGCATATCTTTATGCCAGTCTCGCCGCAGGGTCATCGCGGAGGCGCGGTCGTGCTCGACACAGTTGACGAACGCGTGTGCCGGATGCCGGCTGTGGAGATCGATTGACATCAGGTCTATGCGTTTCATATCTTCGGATGTCAGAAAAACATAATTCGAACGCATAGAGACATGTCGCACAACGATCACGCCTTGTCGGAACGCCCCAGCCTTCGGGAACTCGAAATCCTGCGCGCCCTGATCCAGTCGCGCAAGACCACATCGGCTGCTGCCAGCCTCGGTGTGTCGCAGCCTGCGGTGTCGCGCGCCATCGCTGCTCTCGAGGCCCGGATCGGGCGGCCGCTGTTCTCGCGCGAGGGTGGGCGGCTGACGCCGAATGCCGATGCGTTCGCGTTGGAAGAGGCGGCGCGGCCGATCTTTGCCGCGCTGGAGCGCATTCGGCTCTGGCCGGATGGAGGGCAGCGCCAGGGCGTGCTCAAGCTCGCCGCATCACCGACGCTGGCGCAGTTCCTGTTGCCGGACATCCTCGCGAGGTTGCGGATCGCCGAGCCTGACCTGACCATCCATGTCGAGATCGGCACCAACACCACGGTGGTCGCGTCCGTCGCGGACCGCCTTGCCGACATCGGCATCGCCGACACGCCGCTGCATCATCCGGGCGTTCGCGCCGAGCCGCTGCGCGAGGCTGTTGCCCATTGCGTGATGCCCGCGGCGCACCGGCTCGCCGGGCACGCGCTGATCACCGCCGGCGACCTGCATGACGAGCCGATGATTGCGCTGGCGCGGCGATTTCCGTCGCGGGTCGAGGCGGACCGTCACTTCGCCGGTGTGGGCGCGCAGCCCAGGATCGTGGCGGAGGCGGCGACATCGGCCTTCGTGGCCGAACTGGTGCGGCGCGGGGTCGGGCTTGCGCTGGTCAATCCGTTTCCGCTGACGCTGGCCGGCGGCCTCGACGGGCTGGTGGCGCGCCCTTTCGAGCCGGTGATTCGCTATGTCACGATGCTGCTGTTTCCAGCGGCGGGGGCCGTCTCGCCGGCAGCTCGGCGTTTCGCCGACGTGCTGAAGGCCGACCAGCCCGAGGATGGGCTCACGCGGCCGATGCGGTGACGGCCAGTCAGAACGCCTTGAATGTAATGATCGTGTGCGTGTCCTGAATCTCGGGCACGGTCTGCACATTCTGGGCAATGAAATGGCCGATATCGACATCCTTGGGGATGTGAAACTTGGCCAGAATGTCATAGTTGCCTGCGGTGGAGTAGATTTCGGAGGCAATCTCGCGGTCAGCCAGCGCGGTGGCGACCTCGTAAGTCTTGCCAAGCTTGCATTTGATCTCGACAAAAAATGTCTGCATCTCGTGGTCCTCGGTTCCCGTCCAGCCTTATCTGATGATGTCGGCCAATCAAGCGCCGCAAAGCTCGGCCACGCGCTTTGTCATCGCGCTGTCAGCGTCGGCAAGGGGCGCGATCACCGTGAAGTGGTTGCCCGGCAACTCCTCATAGCGGGTGACGGCGCCTTCAAGCCCCCAGACATCGACGATGCGGCGGCTTTGCTTGAGGTACTCTGCGCTTTCGTCCGCACCCACGACGGCGTCAAACATGAGGCGGGACGGGGCGGGCCAGAACAGGGGACTGTGCAGTTCGGACTCGTCGAAACCCAGCTTCAACGCGGTGTTGACCTTGGTTTCAGTGAGGGGTTTCAGGTTGTAGATGCCGGAGATGCCATAGCCGGCCCGCACCAGTTGCGGCGGCACGTCGCTGGCCACCAGGCGCCAGTCGGTCGCCAGCATGCAGGCGGCAAGATGCCCGCCGGCGGAATGACCGAAGGCCACCAACGGCAACTCGAAGCGCCGATGAAGGGCGGCGCAGGCAAAGCGCGTCTCGCCGATGATGTCCGCGAGGCCGACCTCGGGGCACAGGTTGTAGCCGATCACGGCGACGGCCACGCCGCGCGCGTTCAGGCCCTTTGCCATATGGCTGAAAAAGCTCGGGGCAAGTGCCTGCCAGTAGCCGCCATGGAAAAACACCGCCAGCGCATCGGCCTTCATTTCCTGTGGCCGGAACAGGTCATAGTGCTGGCGCGGCGCAGGACCATATGACACGCCGAGTTCGCAGGATGCCTCGGCGCGGTAGGCCGCAGCAGCGCTGGCCCACCCTGCGATGATCGCAGGGTGCTCCGGCACCCGTGCGCGGTTGTCATACTCGCTTTCGTAGTCTGGCATCAGGCTCTCCTGCCGCCAAGGTTAGGGCATGCCCCGGCGAAAGGCGAGAGCGGAACGCTTTGACATGGCGGCGCGGTTCGCCCATCACACGCGCCGTGAGGTGAATTGTCATGGAAAATCCGGTTCTGGTCGAAGTCACACGCGGCGACGTTATCGAGTCCCGTCATCGCGGCGCGTTGATCGTGATGGACGCCGATGGCGGCGTGGTGATGTCGGCCGGCGATGTCTCCGCGCCGGTGTTTCCGCGTTCGGCGGTCAAGGCGCTGCAGGCGCTGCCGCTGGTCGAAGGGGGCTTCGCCGACAGGTTCGGCTTGTCAGCCGCAGAAATCGCGCTGTGCTGCGCGTCGCATTCGGGCGAGCCGCACCACGCGGCCGCTTCGGCTGCAATGCTCGCCAAGGCCGGACATGACGTCTCGTGTCTCGAATGTGGCACTCACTGGCCGACATACGACAAGGCGGCGCGGGCCATGGCGGCCGCTGGCGCGCTGCCCACGGCGTTGAACAACAACTGCTCGGGCAAGCACGCCGGCTTCGTCTGCCTGTCCTGCGGGCTCGACGAGGATCCCAAGGGCTACGTCGCGGCCGGGCACCGCGTGCAGCGCGAAGTCAGGGGCGCGCTTATCGAGATGACCGGCGCGGCGCACGAGCCGGAGCTTGCCGGCGTCGACGGCTGTTCGATCCCCACCTATGCCATCCCGCTGACCGCCCTGGCGCTCGGCTTCGCGCGCTTCGGCGCGGGTGGCGGCAAGGGCGCGGCGATGGGGCCCGAGCGCGTCAGGGCCACGCAGCGGATACGGGCGGCGGCGGCGGCTCATCCCGCCATGGTGGCTGGAACCGGGCGCTTCGACACGGTGGTTATGGAGGCGCTGGGCGCCAGGGCGTTCACCAAGACCGGCGCGGAGGCCGTGTTCTGCGGCGCGTTGCCTGAACTGGGCTACGGCATCGCACTGAAGATCGACGATGGCGGAACGCGCGCATCCGAAGCCGTGATGGCAACCTTGCTGACGCGCCTGCTCAAGCCCGAAGGGCAGGCCGGCGCCGTGCTCGGCCGCATCGCGCGGCTTGGCCTCAGCAACTGGAACGGCATCAATGTCGGCGAGGTCAGGGTTGCCGGCTGGTAGGCTCAGGCGGCTTCCGGCGCGGGCGCGGCGTTCGGGTCGGTGCGCAGACCCGAGGCGATCTGCCGGTTGATGTTGATCAGCACGGTCAGCTTGGCCGGGTCGATCTCGTGCTGGGCCGTCAGCGCGATGGTGTGGTTGAAGATGAACATGCCAAGCCCGACGATGTTGCGCTTGATGTCCAGAGGGACAACGCTCTCTTCGTCGCTGACGGCTCCGACCAGGATCGTCCAGATCTTGCGGTTGATCACCAGTGCCGCGTCAAGCTCGTTCTTCTTGTCCGCATAGTTGTCGCGGATCGCCTGAAGGCGCGCGGCCGACTTGATCAGAACATGCGCTTCAAGCTCACGTGGGCTGGATGGAGCCGCTTGGGCTGTCTTCGCGTAGGCGTTCGCCGCGTAGGACATGGGCTAGGAGCTCGCTCTCGTAGGTGATCAGCTTCTTGGCTGCTTTCAACGCCTTGTAGAGATCACCATTTAAGATGCGGTTATTGAGTTCGGTGATCGCGCCGGCCGAACTGGGCACAGCCTCGAGAAATTCGCGCACCAGCGTGAAATAAATCTCGTGATGCTTACCGACATCTTGATCTAGGTACATGAGCTGCACGGCAAGATAGATGCGCTTGGCCGGCGTATCCGCCGTTCTGTGAGTCAGAATGTCCTTTTCGCGCAAGATCGGCGCCTCGCCTTCGATGAAAAGACGGGTTCTCTGGTCGTCGGCGCGGATCACCACCGTGCCGATGATGATGCGCTCGTGCGGCTTGAGTTCGACTTTCAGGGCCATCTCGGCGTCCTTTCGTGCCTGCCCTGCGGCATGCGGGTTGGCGTGATCAACTGAACAGCCTGAGGATGGCCTGGTCGGACTGCGACGCAAGCGACAGCGCCTGTGTCGAGAGCTGCTGACGGGTCTGCAGGGCGAGAAGATTGGCGCCTTCCTCGTTGAGGTCCGCCACCACGAGGCTGTCCGCCCCCTGCTTGAGCAGCTTCACCGCTTCCTTGGTGAAGGCTTCGCGTGTCGTGGCCACGGTGTTGTTGGCGCCGAAAGTGGCAGCCTGGGCACGGATGATCTTGATCGACTCCGTCAGCTTGACCAGCGCGGCATTGATTTCCGTGTCGGACTGCATGTCGCGGCGGCTGTCGTTCGACGACAGGCCGATGCCGGCGGCATCGAACACCACGCCGCGAATGACCATGCGGGTGGTGGCATCCTCATTGAACACCATGTCGAGGCTCTGGCCGTAGAGCAGGTTGGTGCCATTGTAGCTGGCATCCTTGGCGACGTTGGTGATCTGGGTCAGCAGGTCGTCATACTGCTCTGCGAATTTCGAGCGGGTCGTGTTCGTCACGGCCTGGATGGTGCCGGTGTCGAGCGGTGTCGAGCCCGCGAGCGGCGGCTCGAACGTGCCGAACAGGCTGTTGAGGTTGGTCGGCGGCACGCCGGCCGCCGGCGTCCATTGCAGCCTGAGCGAGCCCATCGTGGTGTTGTCGATGACGAGCCGCCCGCCGGCGTCGATCGAGGCGTTGACGTACCGCTCGCCGGTCGTGACGTTGTTGTTGGCTGCGGCGGCGTTGATCTGGGCGACCAGTTCCTGCGCCGTTGTGATCGCCGGCGGGCCAGCCCCGATGGTGAAGTTCATGGTCGTGGCCGCAACGACGGGGTTCGACGGCACGGTGAAGGTGACCGCCATCGCGTCGCCGGTGCGCAGCGGCCCCGCCGGGGTCGCGGAATTGAGCAGGTTCGGATTGGTGCCGTAGTCGATGGAGCGGCGGTTCGCCAGGTCCATGCCGGACGAGAGCTTGGCGTTGGTGGCGTTCGAGCTCAGCGCGGTGCGCAGGCCCGCCTGCATCTGCTCCACCATGCGGGTGATGGCCTTCAGGCCGTTGTCCGCCGCCTCGATGGTCTTGATGCCAAGGCCCATGTTGTCGAGCAGGCGGGTCAGGTCCTTGCCGCGTGACGAGAAGCCTTCAGACTGGAAATAGTTCAGCGGGTCATCAAGGGCCGAATTGACCTTCCGCCCGGTCGACAGGCGGATCTGGGTCTTGTCCTGCAGCTCGGAGGCGTTCTGCAACGAAAGCAGATTGCTGCGGATACCCTTGGACAGCACAATGTCGTTCATCTGATGGCGCGTCCCATTCTGGACCAGCGATCCTTCTGAATCGCCTGAGCACGATCATGATTTGTTAACCCTAATGAATAGTTAACATAAGTATATCAATGCCTTGGCTGCCTCCAGCGTGCAGCGTCACAGCTCCAGCAACGGCCAGTCGCGATCCTGCTCCGACAAAAGGGCCGGGGTGGCCGGCCACTGGATGCTGAGCGCGGGGTCGTTCCAGCGCAGGCCTCGCGCGAGGCCGGGGACGTGATCGCGGCCCATCTGGTACAGCACGTCCGTGCCGGGCTCCAGCGTCAGGAAGCCATGCGCGCAGCCCTCGGGGATGAAAATCGACCGGGCGCTGGCGGCGTCGAGTTCGACGCTGATCCAGTTCAGGTAGGTCGGCGTGTCCTTCCGCAGGTCGACGACCACCTCGAAGATGCGGCCGGCGGTGACGCGGACCAGCTTGGCCTCGGAATGCGGCGCATCCTGAAAGTGCAGGCCGCGCAGGGTGCGCCGTTGCGTGTTGCGCGACAGATTGACCTGCGTCGGGGCGAAGTCGATGCCAGCTTTGGCGAATTCGGAGGGGCAGTAGAGGCGGGCGAAGAAGCCGCGCTCGTCGCCGTGGCGCTCCGGCTCGATCAGGACGACGCCCGGAAGAGTTGTCGGGCTGAAGTTCACCTCACAGCACCTTGGTGGTCGGGATGGCCGTGACGAAGCGCCCGCCCCACTCGGCAATGCCGCGCTGCTGCGCCATCACCTCGGGCGCGATGTTCCAGGGCAGGATGACCAGGAAATCGGGCTTGATCCGCGTGATCTCCGACGGATCGAGGATCGGCACGTGGCTGCCCGGCATCAGCCTGCCCTGCTTCGTCGGCGCCTTGTCGAACACCGCGACGATGTCGCTGGCGGTCACGCCGCAGGTGTTGAGGAAGGTGTTGCCCTTCGCCGCAGCCCCGTAGGCCGCCACCGTCTTGCCACGCCGCCTGGCCATGTCGAGAAAGGCGAGGAAGGAGGTCTTGGCCGCCGCCACCTTGGCGTCAAAGCCGAGATAGCCGTGGTGGGAGGTCAACTTCGCGCGCTTCTCGTCACTGAGGATGCGCCCGACAGAAGCGCTCGGCTTGTGGCGGCTGTCGGCGCGCGCGGCGAACACCCTGAGCGAGCCGCCATGGGTCGGCAGTTCCTCGACGTCGACAATCCTGAGGCTGACGGCGGTTGCGACTGTCTGCACGGTGCCGAGCGAGAGATAGGAGAAATGTTCGTGATAGATGGTGTCGAACTGCACGCCCTCGATCAGCTTCAGCAGGTGCGGAAACTCGAACGTGGCGATGCCGTCCGGCTTCAGCAGCACGGTGAAGCCAGCCATGAACGGGCCGATGCGCGGCACATGGGCCAGAACGTTGTTGGCGGCCATCAGATCGGCACTGAAGCCGCGCGCCTTCAAAGCTTCGGCGCTGGCGGCATCGAAGAACATCGCTTCTGTGCGCACGCCATTGGCGTTGGCGATGGCGGCGACGTTGCGGGCGGGTTCAATTCCAAGAACGGGCACGCCGCGCGCCACGAAGTGCTTCAGGAGATAACCGTCATTCGAAGCGACCTCGACCACGAGGCTGTCAGGCCCCAGGTCATGCCGTTCGATCATCGCTTCGGCATAGGCCTTGGCATGCGCCACCCAGCCCGCGCTCATCGACGAGAGATAGGCGTAGTCCTCGGCGAAGATGTCATGTGCCGTGACCGGCTCGTCCACCTGCACCAGAAAACATGACGGGCAGACGCGCGCGTGCAGCGGATGCGAGGTTTCCATGCCGGCGGCGAGCGCCTCGGGGGTGATGTAGTTGTTGGCGAGCGGCATCTCGCCGAGGTCGACGAAGCTCTGGGTTATGGCTGCTCCGCAAAAGCGGCAGGCTGGCTGGAGCGGGCTTGTTCTGGGTTGGCTGGTCATGTCGTCAGGCCCTTGTAGCGCGCAAGGTCGGATCGGCAGATCGAGCGCATGTCGCGCCCTTCGGCCCAGGCGCGATACCACGATGCGGTCCAGCCCACGGCTTCATCAATGGCGAGCGAGCCTTGCCAGCCGAGCCTGGACCTCGCCAGCGCCGTGTCGATGGCGAGGGCCTTCATTTCCACGGAGCCGGGAATGTCGTCATGCCGCCAGCCATCGGCCGCTCCAAGCGCGTCCAGCACGCGGCTGGCCAACGCGCCGACCGCCATTTCGGCGCCGTCCGAGGGGCCGATGTTGAGCGCCAGCGGGACATCGTCGCTCGTCGCCAGCGCCTCGGCATAGCTCAGGTAACCGGAGAGGCAATCGAGCACATGCTGCCAGGGCCGGGTCGAATTAGGGTGACGCAGCACCAGCTTCTGACCGGCGCGTGCGGCGCGCACGGCATCGGGGATCAGCCGGTCTTCCGAGAAGTCACCGCCGCCGATGACGTTGCCGCCGCGCACGGTGGCAATCTTCACGGGGGCGCCGCGCGCCTTCGACGTGGCGAAATATGTCTCGCGCCACGCCTTCACCACCAGTTCGCAAGCTGCCTTGGAGGCGGAGTAGGGGTCCTTGCCGCCGAGCGTGTCGGCTTCCGTGAAGCTCTCGCCATGATCGGCATTGGCATAGACCTTGTCCGATGTGACGATCAGCACAGTCCTGACGGAGGGCGCGCGGCGCACGGTTTCCAGCAGGTTGATGGTGCCCATGACGTTGCTGCGGAAGGTTTCGACGGGGTGGCGAATGGAGCGGCGGACCAGGGGCTGCGCTGCCATGTGCAGGATGATCTCGGGCCGCGCCGCGCTGACCAGCCGTTTCAGCGCCACCGGCTCCGCCAGGTCGCCGATCACCGAGCGGGACATCAGCTTCTCGATGCCGGCCAGATCGAACAGGGACGGCGTCTGGTCGGGCGCGCGCGAGAAGCCTGAGACTTCGGCGTTCATGGCGGACAGCCAGAGGCAGGCCCAGCCGCCCTTGAAGCCGGTGTGCCCGGTGACGAGAACGCGCTTGCCGCGCCAGAAGGCCGCGTCCGGCGCGCGCTTGAGCCCTGTCGCCATCAGGCCCACAGCTTCCACGGGGCCTTGCCGGTGTCCCACATGGCCTCGAGCTGCGTTTTGTCGCGCAGCGTGTCCATGGCGTGCCAGAAGCCGGTGTGGCGATGCGCGACAAGCTGACCTTCGCCGGCAAGTGTCTGCAGCGGCGCCATCTCCCACGCGGTCTGGTCATCCGCGATGTACGGGATCACGGCCGGAGACAGCACGAAGAAGCCGCCATTGATGACAGCATTGTCGCCGGGCGGCTTTTCGATGAACTCCCTGATGTGCTCGCCCTCCATGCGCACCGCGCCGTAGCGGCCGGGCGGGACCACGGTGGTCATGGTGGCGAACTTGCCGTGCCGGCGATGCGCGGCGATCGAAGCGGTGATGTCGACATCGGAGACGCCGTCGCCATAGGTGAAGCAGAACGGCTGGGCGGGATCGAGATACTTCGCCACGCGCCGGAGCCTGCCGCCGGTCATCGACGCTTCGCCGGTATCGACCAGAGTGACGCGCCAGTTTTCAACCTCGGATTGATGGTAGGTGCGCGTGTCGGTGCTGAGGTCGATCGTCATGTCCGAGCGGTGGGTGAAGTAGTTCGCGAAGTACTCCTTGATGACGTAGCCGCGATAGCCGAGGCAGATGATGAACTCGTTGATGCCATGGTGGCTGTAAAGCTTCATGATGTGCCACAGGATCGGGTGCCCGCCGATTTCGATCATGGGCTTGGGCTTGAGGTGGCTTTCCTCCGAGATGCGCGTGCCGAAGCCGCCTGCCAGGATGACCGCCTTCATCAGCGCACCCGCTTGAGGTAGGCCGAAGGCCAATAGGTGACGCGGTCCCTGACAACGCCCTCGTTGAAGGGCCAGACGGGCTCCTCGATGACGAAATCCGGGTTCTCGGCGGCGAAAGCGATGGCAGCGGCCTTCGGGTTGTCATCCACCCACTCGGGCTTCGTGCGCGGCGCGCCGGCGACCTGCTCCATGATGCCGTCCGTGGCGACGATGTACGAACCCTTCGCCACCATCGGGGCATAGGCGCGGCATTCGTCAAGGACGTGTTGCCGCGTGTGGTTGGAATCGAGGATGACCAGCACCTTCTCGCCCGGCTTGATCAAGGTCTCGACCTTCGCGATCGTTTCGGGCGCGGTTGACGAGCCGTCGACGATGGTGATCAGCGAAGCGAGCGGATGCGCCATGATCGCCGCGCGGTTGTGGTCGCGAAGCGCGATCTCGACGCCGATGACGCGGCCGGTCTTGTCAGCCGTCGCCATCGCCTTGAAGATCGACGCGTAGTAGATCAGCGAGCCGCCATGGGCGACGCCGGTCTCGACGATCACGTCCGGCTTCAGGTCCCACATCACTTCCTGCAGGCGGACCATGTCCTCGGGCAACTGGATGATCGGGCGGCCGAACCACGAGAACGAGTAGACGTATTTGGCGTCCCAGCCGGCCCTGAGCCAGGCGCGCGACACGAGCGCGAACGCTTCCGCCGCGTCGAGCGCGTGGCGGGCGATTTCCTTGCCCGCATCATCGGTCTCGGCGACGTAACCGGCCTTCTCGTCGAAAATGATCACGGTCCTGATCCTTCAGAAGGCATCGCGCGGGCTGAACGCCGAAGCAACAAAATCCGCGAGGCCGTGCTGCGGAGCTGGAAATTCGGCGCGCGCCCGTGCCACGTCTATCGGCGCGAATGCGATCTCCGCCCCGTCCGGCGCGAAGCTCACGTCGGTGCCGTACTGACGCAGCAACGTGGCGATGTCCAGATGCGATGTGTTGCCGCCGCTGGCGATGTTGTAGAGCCGGTGGCGGCCGTGGTCCGCGATGGCGAGCAGGGTTCGGGCGGCATCCTCGACGGCGAGATAGTCCTTGGCCGAGCTTTCCGCCTGCCCGATGCGGACCGCGCCTGTGGCCGCGGCTTCGCGCACCACTGCGTTGAGGAACGTCAGCGAGGTGTCGCGCACGCCGAACAGGTTCGACAGGCGCGCCACCCGCACGGTGGGCGAGGGCTGCGCGAGGCACAACGCTTCGCCGGCCATCTTGCTGATGTTGTAGACATGGTCAGGATCGGCAGGCCGGGCCGTCAGCGAGCTGTCCTCATTGGTGCTGGCGGCCCCGGCATAGACGCGCGTCGACGACAGGTAGAGGAAGCTCTCGAACCGGTAGTTCGTCAGCGCCCGGTGCAGTGTCACCACCTGCGCCTCGATGGTCTCGGTCAATCGCTGGCGGAAATCTGCCGTCATGCCGATGGCGAAGATGACATGGCCGAGATCGCTGCCGGGAACGGGCCAGTTCTCGCGCGTGATGGCCGTGGCAGGCTGGCCCGCATCGGCGAGTTGGCGCAACAGTTCGGAGCCGACGAAGCCATTTGCGCCGAATATGGTGTGGGGCGCCGGCATATGCTCAGCGCGAACCCAGGCGCGCCAGCGGATTGCCGCCATAGATGCCGAAAGGCTCAAGTCGTCCACGAACCACGGAACCTGCGGCGATGATCGAGCCATGACCGACATGCGTTCCGTCGAGAATCACCGAATTCGCTCCGATCCAGCAATCATCCTCGATGGTGATGCCGCCCTTCGAGGGCGTGAAGCCTTGCAGCCGGATCGGCGCTTCACGGTCGGCGAAGGCATGGTTGACCGGCGCAAACGTGCAGTTGGCCGCCACCAGGACATCCCTGCCGATGGCAATTCCGTGCCCCGTGTAGAGCACGCATCCCGAATTGATGTAGCTGTTGGCGCCGATGACCAGATCGCCTGTTCCGCCGGCCGGCTTGATCTTGACGAAGGCGTCGATCATGCAGCCTGGCCCGATGGTCATGCCGGTGCCGCGCGTTGACGGTTCGATGTCAGCCAAAGGCGAGACGCGGGCCGTGGGGTCAATCTGCAGCATCGGTCTGGTCCTGGCTGGCCATGCGACCAGGGCGGCCTTGAAGTCATGATTCGTACTGGTTGCAGCATAGAACAAGTTCGGCGCCCGCAAGACGCCAAATACGGGCATTCGGCGCAGATCTGAAGCAGCCGCGCGTTGCCGATAGGCAGATTCACGCCTCCTTAACCATGTGGCCACACACAGTGATGGCCACATCGGCTGCGTGAACAGGCGGATTTCCTCATGTCCAGACAATCAGCGGTCGCCCAAGGCGCGCCGCTCGCGCAGCCCAAGCCGCTGCTCTCGATCGTGTGCCCGACCTACAACCGCAAGCGCTTCATCGAGCGTTTCCTCACCCATCACGTCGAGGGGTTCTCCAGCCTTGCCGGCGGTGTCGAGCTCCTTGTTTCGGACAACGGCTCGCTTGACGGCTCGCGCGAAGTGATCCGCGCCAGTGCGGCCGAGCATCCGATGATCCGTGTCGTCGAGCAGCCCGACAATCTCGGCGCCTATGGCAACGTGCTTTACTGCTACCGGCAGGCGCGTGGTGAATTTGTCGCCTATCTTGGCGATGATGATCTCCTGATCCCCGATGCGGTCACCAGGGCTGTCGGATATCTGCAACAGAACCCGACGTGCGTGATGTGGCAGGCTCCGTGGCAGATGGTTGATGACGCCGCCGGCAATGGCGAGGTCAGCCAGTTCTATCATCTTGAGCACGAACATGAATTTGCCCAGGGCCAGCATGGCCGCTGTCTCGATTTCGTGCTGAGGGGCCATATCTTCCCCGAAAGCTACATCCTGCGAGGCTCGGCGATCCCGCGGATCGTGTCGCCGGCGCATGAGCATGCCTTCGTGTTCTTCACGCAGTTGTCGCGGGCGCTCGATGTCGGCAGCGTGCGGTTCTCGCCGGAGCCCTTCGCCAGGATGACGGTGGGCGCTGATGACCAGGCGGGCCATGCCGAGGTGATGACCGGCTGGGACCGCTATCGCGGCGGGCTCGAATACATGGCGGCGCAGGCGCGCAGGGGCGATGCCTCGGCGCTGGGTGATGTTTCCGGCTTCCTGATCAGGATGCAGCAGTTCGTCTGCCACCGCATGCTGGTGGCGCACAGGCTGCATGTGGCGGCCGGCAACTGGCGCGATGCGTTCCATCTTGGCAAACGGCTGGAGGCCTATGGCGTCAAGGCGCCGGAGATGCCGGGCATGGACAATCTCGAAGCGCTGGCTGGCCTGCAGACCTGCTTTGCCGAAGCTGCGATCATGAAGCGCCGGATTGTGGTGCTTGATCCGAAAGTGCCGGAGATGTTCGTCGAAGCGCTCAACCCGAAGTCGCGCCTGCCCTTCGTGAGGCCGGCTGAGGCTGCGGCAGGCAGCGATGCGCCCAGGGCGCACATCGTGCTGGGGCCAAATCCGGCATGGGCGGTCCGTGAGGGTGACGTGGTGATCGATCTTTCAGCGGCCATCGCGCAATTCGAGTGAGCGGCGGCATCACGGTTAACGAAACATTGTCGGTTCTGGCCGCATGGTCATGGCAAATGCTGGCCTGTCCGTTGGGAGCCCTGTGATGTCGAAGCGTGAGTGCGGTTCCTGCTCGCTGTGCTGCAAGGTGCTCGATGTGCCGGCGCTCTACAAACCCGCGGGTCAGTGGTGCAAGCACTTCAGCGCCGGCACGGGCTGCGAAATCCACCAGCTTCGACCAAAGGCCTGCCGCACCTTCGAATGCATGTGGCTGGCGGAAGACTGGCTCGGCGACGAATGGAAGCCGAGCACCTCGAAGTTCGTCCTCACCAAGGAGTACACGCTCGATGCCATGGCGGTGCATGTCGACCCCAAGGCGCCGAACAGCTGGAAGCTGGAGCCGTATTACTCCAATCTCAAGAAGCTCGCCGCTAAGCTGCTGGCGGAGAACAAGGTGCTGCTGATCTATGAAAGCCAGCGGCAGCTTCTGGTGCTGCCCGACCGCGAAGTCGTGGTGGGCAGGCGCGGCGACGTGTTCGAGTGGGACATCTCGGAGAAAGCCGGGGAGCCGGGCCAGTTCGATGTCGTGTTCGACCTGATCAGCGACGACAGGAAGGGCGGCCCGACGCGCTTCGAAGACAACCCGGCTGCGGCTGCGGCAAACGGCTGAGATCCATCAGGTCGTGCCCGTCTTGAGGCGGTCCATGTAGTTGCCGGCGTAGATCTGCTGGCCGATATGGCCGATCTTGCGGTCGACGCGGGCCCAGACCTCGCCGCCGCACTGCTTGATCCAACGGTCGCAGAAGGACAGATCCTCCGACAGGTAGCGCCCGGTCTCATCCGAAAACACCGGATCGAAGAAGCCGATCACCGGGCCGTCGAAAAAGCCGCCTGACTGCTCGGCCTTGGTCATGTCCGGAATGTTGACCACGCCCTTGTCGATCATCGTCTGGAACACGCTCATCTGGATCAGGCACAGGCCCATGCCCACGCCCGCGATCTGGCAGCGCCCTTCGGTGATCGAGAGCGTCGCGTTCGGCAGGTGGCGGTGGACGAAGTCGAGCGCGTCGGCGGAGGCGTCATCGAGCGACTTGCCGGCCTGGGCGGACTTGTGGAAACGCTCAAGATCGAACAGGCGCTTGGGGTAGACGAAACCGATGATCGGCTTGTCGTCGCGCAGGAGATCGATCACGGCATCCGCCTCGAATGTCATGTCATCGTCGACGAACAGCAGGTGCGTGATGTGCGGGTGGCGCAGCGCATGCGAGGCCATGGTGTTGCGCGCCACCGTGATTTCGGCGCTGTCGATGTTGATCACGTCGTTGGGGATGCCGAGTTGCGACAGCAGGAACGCGGTGCGCGCGATGCTGACCATGGTGTGGCTCATCACCGTTCCGCGGATGCTGGGAACGCAGATCACCACATTGGTCGGGAGTTTGGCGTTCGGCTTGGTGCTCATCAGGCGCGCTCCGGTCTGGCAAGCAACGGCATAGATGATTCGCTGAGGCAGCGGTGAAGGCGGTGTGCCGGCATTCGACCCTTTGGAATCCTCATCCTGAGCCCGTCGAAGGGTGAACTCCAGCTTGTGCGCCTCTGGAGTTCACCCTTCGACGGGCTCAGGATGAGGATTACGGCCTAGATGATCTTTCGAATCTAAAACGAAAACCGGCGGGGTTGCCCCCGCCGGTTCGCTTGACGCCTCTCCTTGAGTTGGAGAGATGCTGGGCATCAGAACAGACGCAGGATGGCCTGGTCGGACTGGTTGGCCAGCGACAGCGACGTGATCGAGAGCTGCTGGCGGGTCTGCAGCGAGGTGAGGGCGGCGCCTTCCTCGTTGATGTCAGCCAGCGTCAGGAGATCGGCGCCGTCGTTGAAGTTGGCAATCGCCGACTTGTTGAAGTCCTGGCGGTTTGTCAGCAGGTTGGCGTTGGACGAGAAGGTGGTCGACAGACCGCCGATCGTGTCCTTGGCCTTTTTGATCTTGCCCAGTGCGTTCGAGATTTCGCGATCGCCCTGGAAGTTGCGGAACGCGTCGCCCGACGAGGCCGAGATGTTGTCGAGGCTGAAGCCCAGCGAGGAGGCATCGATCCGGCGGCCCTGGGTGGTGAGGGACGTGGTGCCTTCTTCGTTGAAGCCGGTGCGCAGGAAGTCGCCCTGCAGCAGGTTCGTGCCGTTGTAGCCTGCATCCAGCGCCGTGTTGCGGACCTGGCTCAGAACTTCACGGAACGCGTTGGCTGCCGCCCTGCGGGTTTCGTTCTCGGTCGAGGAGCCCAGCTGAACAACGGTCTGCGTGCCTGTGCCTGTCGAGGTCGGGCTTGAGCCGACTGCGCCAGAGAAGCCGAAGATGTCGAGGGTGTTGTTCTGGGTCTGGGTGCCGCCGCCAGCCGTGTTTACCACGAACTGAAGGGCGAAGGTCTGACCCGTCGCGAGATCCGAGCCGGCCACCTGGTTCTCGACCACGATGTTGCCAGAGTCGTTGAGATAGGCGCTGATGCGGGGCGACTGGCCGGCAACGTTGATCGACGTGTTGTTGTTGATGCCGTCGAGCAGGTTCTGCACCGTGGTGCCGGCTGCGGTCGTCAGGGTCGTGCCGGTGCCGATCACGGTGGCCGTGCCGCCGGCCGTGACGCGGACAAGGTTGACCGTGACGGTGTCGCCGACCTGCAGGCGGCTCCTGTCGAGGCCGCCGGCTGCTTCCGCCAGCAGAGCGCCAGCGTTTGCGGCGCCGGTGTTCGCGTCGCGAAACGCGAAGGACGACACGGCCTTGGCGTTGCCGCCGGGAGCGTTGATGGCGGCGCGGAGCGTGCCTTCAGCCTGTTCCAGAGAAATCTTGATCGACGACAGCGCCTTGTCGGTCTGCTTCAGCACGTTGAGGCCAAGACCGATGTTGTCCTGGATGACTTCCAGACCCTTGGCGCGGCCCTTGAACGAGTCGGCCAGGAAGAAGTTCAGCGCATTGTCGAGAGCCGAGTTGACCTTCTTGCCGGTGGCGAGACGGTTGTTGGTCGACTTGATGTTTTCCTGGAGGTCCTGGAGGGAGGTGAGGGCATTCTTCATGCCGGCAGTGAGGGAGATAGCCATTTGAGGATCCTTTCTGGGTCCGAAGTCCGGTTTTTCTGGATTGGACGAACTCCTGTCCGCCGCTCCGCCTGCCAAACTGTCCGCAGCCTCCTAATGCTTCCTCAAGTTGTGTGGTGAACGGGTTTTAACGTTAAAGGGGTGTTGAACGGGGTGGTTAAGGGACGGTTTGGGGTGCATCAAGCCCGGCGGCGATAACGTCCCGTTCCAACGCAAAAAGCGGGCTCCTTTCGGAACCCGCCTTCTGTTGTCGCGCCTTGGCCTTCTGGCTGCCGGCACGTGGTGCGTAAGCGGCGCGTTCTGCGCCTGGAATGGAAGGATCAGAACAACCTGAGGATGGCCTGGTCCGACTGGTTGGCCAGCGACAGCGCCTGCACCGAAAGCTGCTGCTTGGTCTGCAGCGAAGCCAGCGTCGCGCCTTCCTCGTTGATGTCGGCCAGCGTCAGCAGGTCCGAACCGTCGGTGAAGTTCTTCGCGGCGAACTTCGTGAAGTCCTGGCGGTTGGTCAGCAGGTTGGCGTTGGCCGAGAACGTGGTCGACAGGCCGCCGATCGTGGTCTTGGCCGCCTTGATCTTGTCGAGAGCGAGCGACAACTCGCGGTTTCCCTGGAAATTGCGGAAGGCATCGCCGGAGCTTGCCGTGACGTTGTCCAGCGAGAAGCCCAACGCCGAGGCGTCGATGCGGCTGCCCTGGGTGGTCAACGAGGTGGTGTTCTCCTCGTTGAAGCCAGTGCGCAGGAAGTCACCCTGCAGGAGATTGGTCCCGTTGAAGCCCGCGTCCAGCGCCGAATTCCGCACCTGCGCCAGAACTTCGCGAAATGCGTTCGCCGCAGACTTGCGCGGTTCCTGCAATGTCGAGGCGCCGAGGATCAGGGCCGTCTGCGTGCCGGTGCCGGTGACGGTGGGGCTTGCTCCGACGGCGCCCGTGAAGCCGAAGATGTCGAGCGTGTTGTTCTGGGTCTGGGTGCCGCCGCCGGACGTGTTGACCACGAACTGCAGGGCAAAGGTGTCGCCGGTCGCGATGTCGGTGCCAGCCAGGTTGTTCTCGACGATGATGTTGCCGGAATCGTTCAGATAGGCGCTGACACGGGCCGACTGGCCGGCGATGTTGATCGCGGTGTTGTTGTTCACGTTGTCGAGCAGGTTCTGGACGGTCGTGCCAACCGCGGTGGTCAGCGTGGTGCCGGCTGCCACGACGGTGGTGGTGCCGCCATTGCTGACGCGGACGAGGTTGACCTGAATGGTGTCGCCGACCTGAAGGCGGCTCTTGTCGAGGCCGCCGGCGGTTTCGGCCAGCAGTCTGGTGGGGTCGGCCGCGCCGGTGATGTCATTGCGGAACGTGAAGCTGCTGGTGGCCTTGGCATTGGTGCCGGCGGTGTTGAGCGCCGCGCGAAGCGTGCCCTCGGCCTGCTCCAGCGACGTCTTGATCGATGAGAGCGCCTTGTCGGTCTGCTTCAGCACGTTCAGGCCAAGACCGATGTTGTCCTGGATTGTCTGAAGTCCGCGCGCCTTCGCCGTGAACGAGTCGGCGATGAAGAAATTCAGCGCGTTGTCGAGAGCGGTGTTGACCTTCTTGCCGGTGGCAAGCCGTTTGTTGGTGGAGTCGATCTGGCCCTGGATCGTGTCAAGCGAAGACAGGGCATTTTTCATGCCGAAGGAGAGAGAGGAAGCCTGCATTGTACGCACCACATTCTTGTGTCGGGCGACCCGTTCTGGGCCGGCCATCCGTTCTGGATGACCCGTTCAAGATGGCGCGTTAAGTTTAATGCAGGGTAAATGCTAACCACGAAAATTCCGTGGCCGTTCACCATGGCGCAGCATTCGTGCGCCATGCCGAGTGGCGTGCCGTCAAGCCGAGCGCTGGACTGCCTCGCCGGTCAAGGTTGCTTCACCCGCGACGTCGCGCATCTGGTTGAGGTACTCGCGCAGTTTCAACCGTGTCTCATCGGGAAACTGCTTGATGACGTCGCCGGTGCGGGTATCGACCGCGCGATAGACGATTTCGCGGGTGCGAGGGTCGACCACGTTGCGCTTCTGGATGAAGTCCCGCAGCAGCTGCTCGCGCGCGGCCTGATCGCGGCTGCGGTCGCGGTTGACGTCCACGCGCACGCTGGTGGCGTCGGGCAAGGCGCGCACGGCCTCCGACTTCGGCAACTCCGTCGCAACGGCCCGAGTGCCGTTCGATGTTGGCTCCACGCGATTGGCCGCTGGAAAGACTGCGGCGGCGGGAGCCAGTTTAACCCCGCCGATATCCATTGTCAGATCCTCCTGACGCAACCATGGCATTCCACGGCACCGTCACGATGACAGACATTCATTAATGCGCGGTAAGAAAGATTGGTGAATCGTGAATGACCGAACGGCACCGAAAGCGCCGTGTCTTCACAATGATTTGCTCACCACGATCGGCCCGGTGCTGACGCGCGTGACCGGTTGGCTGACGGCGCCGTATCCGCCGCGCGCATAGCCTTGGGCCTGGGGCGACCGGCCCGAGTCCTTGGCAAGATCGCGCACGATCGTTTCGGAAACCGCCCGCGCCGTCGCCAGCACCGCCTGGTTGGTTTCGAGCAATTCGCCGAATTCCTGGTGCGCGCCTTTCAGGCGGGTCACCTGCTCGGGCACGAAGCGGGCGAGGGCCACGGCGTTGGCCTTCAGCACCTCAAGGCCGCGCATGTAGTTGCCGGCAAGTTCGGTCTTGCGGGCTTCCCGGTCGAGGGCGGCGGCGATCTTGCCGTCGCGCATCAATTGCGTCTCCTCGCCGATGACATGGGCAAGGCTGTGCAGGGTCGACATGATCATGTCGACCAGTTCGCTGGCCTCCGGCGCGGTGGTGATGCGCACGCGCTCCGCCACCGTGGGGTTATGCGCCTGCATTGTTGCGCTCCTGCATCTGCAGCATCTGGCGATAGATGGTGTCGGAAACGCCGATCCCGCCTGATTTGGCGACGCTCTTGGCATATTCATTGACCAGCATGCCGCGATAGACCTCGCTGCCGGTGCCGTTGTCGCCGACCGGGCCTTCGGCCGCATCCTGCGGGAAAACCTGGGACATCATGTTTTCGAGAAACATGGTCTCGAAGTCATCGGCGGTTTTCTTCGTCTTCTGCTCGCTTGGCGACACCGCCTGCTTGATGGCGCCGAGCGTCGCCGCTGCGGCGCCAAGCGCCAGCTTGGCTGCCGGCAGGGCCAGTCCGGGAAGGGCAAGGGTCATCACATCACCTCGATTTCGGCTTGCAGGGCGCCTGCGGCCTTGATGGCCTGCAGGATGGAAATCATGTCGCGCGGGCCGATGCCAAGCGCGTTCAGGCCATCGACGAGATCGCGCAGCGACACGCTTTCGTTGACGATGGCGAGTTTGTTGCCGCCTTCGGTGTCGACCTTGACGGCAGTTCGGGGCACGACGGCGGTCTGGCCGCCCGACAGCGCGCCGGGCTGCGAGACCTGCGGCTGTTCGGAGATCGTCACCGTCAGGTTGCCCTGGGCGACGGCCACCGTCGAAACCCTGACGTCGCGGCCCATGACGATGATGCCGGAGCGTTCGTCGATGACGATGCGGGCCGTCTGGTCCGGCTCGATGCGCAACTGCTCGATCTCGGTGAGCAGGCGGATCATGTTGCCCTGGTACTTCTCCGGGATCTGGATCACGACCGTGGATGGATCCGTCGGCTCGGCCGTGGCGGAGCCCATGAAATCGTTGATGGCGGCGGCCATGCGGCGGGCGGTGGTGAAATCGGGATTGCGCAGCGACAGGCGCAGCGTCTTGAGCTTGTTGAGCGCGAAATCAATCTCGCGTTCGACCATGCCGCCATTGGCGATGCGGCCCACGGTCGGCACGCCGCGCGTGATGGTGGCCGCGTCCCCGCCTGCCGAGAAGCCCGAGATCGAGACCGCGCCCTGGCTGACGGCGTAGACCTCGCCATCGGCGCCGAGGAGCGGCGTGACCAGAAGCGTGCCGCCCTGGAGCGATTTGGCATCGCCGAGCGAGGAGACGGTGACGTCGACCTTGGTGCCCTGCGTCGCGAAGGCGGGCAGCGTGGCCGTGACGATCACGGCAGCCATGTTGGCGGTCCGCATGTTGGCCCCGCGCGTGTTGACGCCGAGGCGCTCCAGCATCGCCTGCGCCGACTGCCGGGTGAAAGGCGCGTTGTTGAGCGTGTCGCCCGTGCCGTTGAGGCCGACAACGATGCCGTAGCCGACGAGTTGGTTCTGGCGCACGCCCTCGACCGAGGCGAGGTCCTTGATGCGCGACATGGCGGCGACAGGCGCACTGATGGCGACCGCAAGCATCACTCCGAGGAGGGATGCGGCGAGACGGCGGAAGCGTGGTGCGGAACTGGCGTTCACGGTCTGGCTCGGCTGACAAGTCACTCGGGCACGATGGCCCGTTCGATCTATGTCTAGCGAGGAGCATGCCAATGCGCTGTCTCTCAATTCCGTCATGGATTATAATGCTTTAACGAAATGTGGCCAAATGCGCGCTTGCGCTGCACCCGGCCAATCCTGCCGCCTGCGGCAGGTTTTGCCGGGCTGGAAACGCATCGTTAACCATGTGTCGCCATGGTGGGGCATGTTCCCCATCGATCCACGCAGCACCGTCCGACCCGCGCAAGGCTCGCCTTCGCGGGCGGCATCCGGCACAGGCGCGCGCTTCTCGCTCGGCTCGGCTGCGCCAGCGGAAAATGCCCGCATGGGCGGCGTGTCTGCGGCCATGCCGATGGACGCGCTTGTCGCCCTGCAGGCCAATGAGGATTCGACCGAACGCAAGAAGCGGCAGGTCAGGCGCGGGCATGATTTGCTTGACGGGCTGGACCGGTTGAAAGCAGCGCTGCTGGGCGGAATCGTCCCTGCATCGCAACTGGCCGATCTCAAGCGCCAGCTCGAACAGCGCCGCGAGAACACCGACGATCCCCGCCTCGAAGACCTGCTGGGCCATATCGAACTGCGCGTCGCCGTCGAGATCGCGAAGCTGGGGCGCTGACGCGGGACTCAGCCTTGCTCTTCGCGCTCCTCGCTTTCGCCTGACAGCAGGTCATAAAGCGCGGCAAAGCGGTCGAGCGCCGTGCGGAACCTGCCAGCCTGGCAAAGCCTGGATGCGTGCATCACCTCATCGAGGATGACTTCGCCCTCGATCAAGGACAGCGTGGCCTGCTGCTGCCGCACCCCGAGAATGTAACGCAACTGGATGTCCCAGGCGCTGCAGGCGGCACGCTCATGGCCGAAATCGCTGTCTTCGGCAACGGCTGGCAAGGTCACGAACATGAGGCCGGCCGCAAAGGCCGCTGTGAGTGATTGCGTGCGTCGCCGGACGCGACAGGGCGAAAGTCGTTTCTGGATGGTCATGGGAACCTCACTTGGCTGCCGAACCGGCCGGGGAACCGTGGCCGATCCTGCCATCCAGCATCGCCTGCATCTGCGCATAGGCTCGCAGACCCTCGGTGAAGTCAGCTCTGCGACACGCAAGGTATGTCGGCACAAGCTTGTTGATCACCACCATGTCGACTTCCGCCAGGAAGTCGCCTGCCTGCACCCGCTCGTCGAGTGCGCGCCGCAGGTGCAGGTCCCAGACCTTGCAGGTGAGAGCGACATGATCGGATGATGGCGCGAGGGGCTGCACCTGAATCTGGGCTTGGACCTCGGCCGGAAAGGCCAAGCCGGCAAGGGGCAGCAACGCCCCAGCAAGGAGCGGGACGGAACTTCTCAGCGGCCGAAAACGTGACGTTCTATGCGCGCACATGGCTGTCCTCCATACGGCCGCAGCGCCATGCTCCGGCGACGGAAAAGCTACGCGTCATGCGTCAATCGAGCATCAAGCGGGCGTGATCTGTGCCATGTGCCAGCGCTTCTGGCCGGAGCGTTGCCGCCGGTTGCGCGTCAGGGGCGGCGAGGGGGCGGGATCGCCTGCAGTTCGGTCGACGGCATCGCGGCCGGCATCGGGGCTGCGCCATCGCCACGAGCCGCTTTCGCGCGGCTGGCCAGCGCCACCGTGAGCTTCTCGGCGCTTTCGGGCGACATGGAGGCCATCACTTCCGACATCTTGCGCGGGTTCATCGCCAGGACCATCGGCACCAGCACATCCTGCGGCAGGCGGTCGAAGACACGTGCGGCGTCCTTCGGCTTCATGTTCTCGTACATGACGACAAGCTTCTTCAGGCCCTGCGCTTCGGAGCCTTCCTTCTCGTCCTTCTGCGCGTCGATCTTGTCCTCCACCGCTTTCAGTTCGCCGACGCGGCCATCAAGCTTGCGCTCTGCGGTTTCGAGGAGCTTCTCGCGCAGGTCCAGTTCGCGCTGGCGGGCGTCGATCTGTTCGCGCCGTTCGCCGAGGCGATCAACCAGCGCCCGCTCGGCCGGCGACATGGCGCGCTGGCCCTGGTTCATCACCGCCGAGCGGTCGCGGATCGCGCCTTCTCCTGCGGCGGGCTGCGCGGGCGCCTCCATCGCGCCGGGTTTGCCGTCCGAGGTCTTGGCATCCGAGGTCTTGGCATCCGAGGTCTTGCCATCCGAGGTCCTGCCATCGTTCGCGGCCTTCGCGGGAACCGAGCCGGTGGTTTCGGGCGCATTGATCACATAGGGCTCGCGGGCGCGGGCCCAGATCTGCGTCACGCCCTTGAAGTCGTTGGGGTTGTAGGTGCCGTCAGGGCCGACCACGGCGCTGCGCGGCGCGACCTGATCCGACAGAGGCGTGAAGGTGAAGTGATCGCCGACGCCTGTCCACGAGATCGCCTTCAGCGCGAGGAGACCCATCGCGCCGAGGATGACTGCCGGAATGAGGCGCTGCCTGTCGATCATCTGGATGTCAGCAAGGACTCAAAAGTCTTCACGCCGCGTTACCGTCGAGCCGCCGGACAGCGCGTTGGGTGATGGCTGCCGCCATGTCGGCCGCGTCGGACAGCTTGCGTGTCGTCGCGGTTTCAGGCTCGCTGTTGGCTGCCTGCGGCGCGACAAGCCGCGAGGCCTCGACGATCTTCGAGATGCGCGACATGACCTGCTCGCCGGCCTCGATCTGCGCGGACAGGTCGGCCGCATAGCGCTCCGCGGTTCGCAGCCGCTCCGCCAGCGTCCGGTCGCAGTCATTCAGCGTCAGCTTGAGCCCGGAGATGGCGCGCTCGGCGCTGTCGGTGGCGGCCAGCAATTCGCCGATGGTGCGGCGCATGGCGCCTTCATCAGCCTTCAGCCGCTCGATCCGGCGCGACAGCACGATGCAGGTGCTGATGGTTGCGATCAGCAGCATGGCGACCAGGATGTCCGCCACCAGGGCAATCGTGAAACTCATGGGCGCATCGTCCTTGCGTCAAGTGTTCATCGGCCGCCGTCGCCACGTGGCGACACGCTTGAATCGAACACGCTGATGGTGGTTTTCGAGCGTCTCAGCGGCGCGATGGTCTGCACTGCGATCCGGTCGTCGACGCGGCCGACGCGGCCCTCGGTCACGCCGAAATCGCCGCAGCGCAAGGTCACGAAGCGATCCGGCTTGGCGTCGAAGATCAGCGTGTCGCCGATGTCGAGCCTCATGATCCGCGAGAGCGGCATCATCTGCTGGTGCAGCACGGCCTCGACCGGCACGCTTGCCTGATAGATCTCGGTCGCGAGGTGGTTCTCCCAGATCGGGTCGCGCCCGATCTTTTCACCCATGAAGCTTTCGAGCAGCAGGTCGCGCACCGGCTCGATGGTCGCGTAGGGCAACAGGATCTGGAGCGAGCCGCCGCGGCCTTCCATGTCGAGCCGGAGATCGACGCGGATGGCGGCGTTGGCCGGGCGCGAGATCGTCGCGAAACGCGGGTTCGTCTCGATCCGGTCGACCTTGAACGACACGGACGAAAGCGGCTTGAACGCGGTCTCGGCATCCTGCAGGACGACGCCGACCATGCGCTTGAGCAGGTTCATCTCGATGGTCGTGAACGGCCTGCCATCGTGCCTGATCTGGGCATTGCCGCGGCGGCCGCCGAGCATCGTGTCAAGCACGGCGTAGGTCAGGGTCGAATCAACCGTGACGAGGCCGAAATTGTCCCACTCCTCGGCCTTGAACACCGCGATCATGGCCGGCAGCGGGATCGAGTTGACATAGTCGCCGAAACGGACCGAGCGGATCGCGTCCAGCGTGACTTCGACGTTGTCGTTGAAGAAGTTGCGCAGCGAGGTCGACAGGTGCCGGACCATCCGCTCGAAGATGATCTCGAGCATCGGCAGGCGTTCGTAGGACACCGTCCCTGAATCGACGATGGCGCGGATGCCGGCCCGCCCGCCCGCGCCCATCTCGCCCACCGAGAAGCCGAGCATCGAATCGATCTCGTCCTGGTTGAGCAGGCGGTCGACGCCGCTCTCGGCATCGTCGAAATTGGTCTGGGCATCGAGCATGGTGGCCCATTCGGCCGCCATGTTGTCGCTGGCGCCTTCGGTTCCCTGCTCGGCAAGGGCCGCGCCCCATTCGTCCGCCAGATTGTCCTGGTCGGTGGGCTCTGTGCCGGTGTCGTCAGGTCCGCTCATCGTGCCGCCTACTGGACCAGCAGTTCTTTGAAGAGCACCGCGTCGACCTTGGAGGGGTGGACGGCGACGTTGACGCGGCGCAGCAATTCTTCCTTGAGGCGAAACGTGCCGGCCGAACCTTCGAGGTCGGCAGGCCGGAGTTCGCGCAGGTAAACCTGGAACATGTCCTCGACGCGCGGCAGCAGCGGCTGGATGTCAGGCGCCATCTTGGCGTCGGCGATTTCCAGCGCAACCTTGACCTTGATGAAGTTCTGCCGCTCGCCGGGCTGTGCGCCGGTGATGTTGATCAGCATTTCCTTCATCTCGACAAAGCCGGTTTTTTTCGGCGGCGGCTTGTTCGCTTCCGCCATCTGTTCGGCGCTCGGCTTCTTGAGGAAGAAAAACCAGCCGCCGCCGCCGACTGCCCCAAGCAGGACCACGCCGACAGCGCCGAGAAAGACCTTATTGCCGAGCAGGCCCTTGAGGCCGCCAGCCTTCTTGGCGCCGTCCTCGCCTTCCGGCGTGTCGTCAGCGTCTTTCGATTTCTTCGCCATTGGAACGATAGCCCCGGGATTACTGGACGCAGATTGCGCCGCTTCATCCCACACTCGCGATTTATGGTTAACGGGCCGTTAAGTGCGGCAGAATTTGCCGAGCCGGATTTGCCGCCAGGCCATGGATCGTCTGGCATGCACAAAGATCAAAGCATGACTTAAATCATTGAGAAAAAACAATTTTGCCGTTCTTTCGCCGGTTGGCACGGCTGATGCGAGGTGCTTGTGGCGACACTGCGCTGGGGAGCGTTCCGGTGTCGCGGCAGACATGGGAGCAAAGCACGATGGAGAATGCATTTCTCGTCGGGTTATCACGGCAAATCGCGTTGAGGCGCGAGATGGACGTGATTGCCAACAACGTGGCGAACATCAACACCAACGGGTTCAAGACCCGCTCGGTGCGCTTTGCCGAGCATCTGGCTCCGGCGGCGAAGGCCGAGACCTTCCCCAATCAGGACAAGCGCGTCTCGTATGTCGTGGATCGCGGCACGCCGATCGACCTTTCGCCCGGCATGATGGAGCGAACCGGCAACCCGCTCGATGTCGCTGTACGCGGAGAGGCCTACTTCACCGTGCAGACGCCCGGCGGGCAGACCCGCTTCACCCGCGATGGCGGCTTCGAGATCAACAACCGCGGCCAACTGGTGACCCAGGGCGGCCTGCGCGTGGTGGGCGAGAACGGCCCGGTCGAGATTTCCACAAACGAGACCAATCCCCGCATCGCCGAGGATGGCACGATATTCACCGACCAGGGCAACCGCGGCAAGCTGCGCCTCGCCCGTTTCGCCAACCCGCGCGACCTGCGCAACGAGGGCGGCAACCTGTTTTCGACCACGGCCACGCCGCTGCCGGCCGGCCCGCAGGTCCGTGTCGAGACCGGCATGATCGAGCGTTCCAACGTCAAGCCGGTGCTCGAGATGAGCCGACTCGTCGAAGTGCAGCGCGCCTATTCGAGCGTCACCAGCATGATGGGCCGGATGGATGAAATGCGGCGGGACGCGATCAAGCGCCTTTCCGATGTCCAGAGCTGAGTGAGGAGCAACGACAATGCGCGCACTCTACACCGCAGCAACCGGCATGATGGCCCAGGAACTCAATGTCCAGGTCATCTCCAACAACATCGCAAACGTCCGCACCAATGGCTACAAGCGCCAGCGCGTGCATTTCCAGGACTTGCTCTACGAGCACATGCGCCGGGCCGGATCGGCCACGTCCGACCAGGGCACGCAGGCTCCGGCGGGCACATTTGTCGGCTCCGGCGTCAAGACCGTGGCGACAGGCCGCGTGATGAGCCAAGGCAATCTGACACAGACCGACAAGGAATACGACCTTTCGGTGCGGGGCGACGGCTTCTTCCGGGTCCGCCTGCCGGACGGCCGCACGGCCTACACCCGCGACGGCTCGTTCGATCTCGACAGCCAGGGCCAGCTTGTGACCAAGGACGGCTACATCGTCGAGCCGGGCATCAACGTGCCGCAGAACTCGCGCGGCGTCACGATCAGCAGCACGGGCCAGGTTCAGGCCCTGATACCGGGGCAGACCGCGCCGCAGGATCTGGGGCAGATCCAGCTCTCGCGCTTCGTCAACCGGGTCGGCCTCGAATCCATCGGCGACAACCTGTTCGTCGAGACAGCCGGTTCCGGCCCGGCTATCGACGGCAATCCGGGCGGGGAGGGCATGGGCACCCTCCAGCAGAGCTATCTCGAGGAATCGAACGTCAATGCGGTGGTCGAGATCTCGTCGCTGATCGCGGCCCAGCGCGCCTATGAAATGAACTCCCGCGTCGTCTCGGCCTCCGACCAGATGATGCAGGCCACCAGCCAGCTGTTCAGGGCTTGACGTGACATGACCAGATCGATGTTCAACTCGACCGTTGCCGCCATCCTGGCCATGGGCGCCGCATGGCCCGCGCCAGCGGAGGCCGCGCCTGCTAGGCCGCTCCGGGCCACGCTTCCCGCCGCCGCATATCAGCCGCCGACGCTGAGGGCGGACATCACGGCCGCGCGCGACATCCTCACGCTTGGCGACCTTGTCTCGGGTTTGCCGGTCGGCATCTCCAGCCAGCCGGCCTTCCGCGCGCCTGCCCTCGGCGAGACCGGGACCATCCAGGCCAGCCGCATCGTCGAGGCCGTGCGGGCGCAAGGGGTCGACGACGTGCTCGACGGCGGCAGCGCCCAGGTGGTCGTCACCCGCGCCGCTCGCCGCATCGGCATGCCGGACATCGAGAAGGCCGTGAGGACCGCGCTGGAAGAACGCTACAGCATCGACGCGCGGTCGCTCAGCCTCGTGCTCGACAATGGCGCGCCGAATGTTGTGGTCGAGCCCGAACTGCGAGGGCTGCTGCAGACGCAGGACATCAGCTATGACGTACGCAGCCGCCGCCTCAGCGCCACGCTGATGCTGCCGGGCAGCGCCGCCATGCGGCTGAAGCCGGTGCGCGTGGTCGGCCAGATGGTCGAGACCGTGGAGGTCGTGGTGCCGCTGCGCACCATCAACCGCGGCGAAATCATCCAGGCCGGCGACATCATGCTCGAGCGCCGCCCGCGCGACATGGCCGCGAACGACGTCGTGGTCGAGGCCGGCGCAGCCATCGGCAAGGCGGCGCGGCGGGCGCTGTCCTCGGGCCAGCTTCTGCGGGCCAACGATCTGCAGCGCCAGGAAATGGTGGCGAAGAACGAAGTCATCACGGTGGTCTACCAGGCCCCCGGCCTGATGCTGACCATGCGCGGCCGTGCCCAGGAGGCCGGCGCGCAAGGCGACATCATCTCGGTCGTGAACATCCAGTCCAAGAAAATCCTGCAGGCCACGGTGATCGGTCAGGGCCGCGTTGCGGTCAACGGCGCGCCTGCCGGCCGCTTTGCAGCCGCGAATTGAAAGAGGGTCCGACGATGACCACACGCACCACGACCCGCATCATCGCCATCGCGTCGATCGGCCTTGCGCTGTCGGCCTGCGGCGCGGCCGACCGGCTCGCCAATGTCGGAAAGCCGCCCTCGCTCTCCGCCATCGAGGACCCGACGGCGCAGGCCGGCTACAAGCCTGTGCGGATGCCAATGCCGACGCCGGAGCATGTCTCGTTCGGGCCCAACTCGCTCTGGCGTCAGGGCAGCCGGGCCTTCTTCAAGGACCAGCGCGCCCGGCAGGTCGGCGATCTGGTGACTGTGAAGGTTCGCGTCACCGACCGGGCCGAACTGCAGAACCAGACAAGCCGCTCGCGCACCGGCAAGGATTCATTTGGTGTGCCCAACCTGTTCGGGGTTGAATCGAACCTGCCGAAAATCCTGCCGGAAAGCGTCGATCCGGGTTCTCTGGTCTCGACCAATTCCAACACCTCGACGCAAGGCGCGGGGTCGGTCCGGCGCTCGGAACAGCTTTCGACGAACGTGGCCGCCGTGGTGACGCAGCTTCTGCCCAACGGCAACCTGGTGATCGAGGGCAAGCAGGAAATCCGCCTCAACTTCGAGGTGCGCGAACTGATCGTCGCTGGCGTTGTCAGGCCCGAGGACATCGACAGCGATAACACGGTCGATTCGAGCAAAATCGCCCAGGCCCGCATCGCCTATGGCGGCCGCGGCCAGATCACCGATGTCCAGCAGCCGCGCTACGGCCAGCAGGTGATGGACGTGCTGCTGCCGTTCTGACGACCTTTTGCGCAGCCCGGCAACGCTCCCCGACGGGCCGGCTGCGTGACCACGAGGCACCGCTCCATGCCGGTGCCTCGGGCGCGATGGCGACGCACCCCAGCCTAAGGCCACGCGCCCCGAAACGAAGGCCCTGCGCTCCCATCGCAGGGCTTTCGTCGTTCACGGCATTGCCGGGTTCACCGCATCGGGCAACACACGCAGTCGGCCCAGCGCGGACAGCAGCACCGATGCTGTCGACAGCGCAAACAGCGCGATGACGAGCCCAAGCGCTGCGCCGAAGCCCAGATGGGTCGCAACCAGCCCGCCCATCAGCGCGCCGACTGAGCGCACGCCGTAGATCGCCACCTGGATGACAGAGCCGACGCGGCCAAGCAGGCCAGCCGGGGTGACCAACTGGCGAATGCTGTTCTGGCAGACAAGCCAGAGGATTGGCCCGAAGCCGAGCAGGAAGAAGGTCGTCATCGGCAGGATCTCGGATCGGAACGCGGGGGCCGGCAGCAACAGCATACTGCCGACACAGGAACTGGCCGGACCAAAGAACAGGATGAAGCGCGGCGACCAGCGCTTGAGCGCCGCCGTCGCCGAGAACGCGGCCAGTACCGAGCCGACGCCCATCGCCGCCTGCGACAAGCCGGCCTCGGCGGCGTTCAATCCGACCGGTCCGAGCGCAAATGGCACGAACACGGCCATCAGCGCGAAGAAGGCCATGTTCCAGAACAGCGCGCAGGCGACAATGCCGAGCAGCAGCGGCTGGCCGCGCACGAAGCGGAAGCCCTCTGCGATCTCGGCCAGCGGCTGGCGCATCCTGGGCGCGCGGGCTTTCTGCCTGCCGAAGCCCATGGCGAGGACCAGCCCTGCCAGCGCCAGCAGCAGCGCCAGCAGATAAGCGGCCATCACCCAGCCCTTCAGCACCGCGTACCCCATCACCGCGGGCCCCGCGAGCATGGCGGCGGATTGCACCATCTGCACGCGGGCGTTGGCGCGGGGCAGATCGCCGGCGGGCACAAGGGCCTGCACCGAGGCGCTCTCCGACAGAAAGCCGACCACGGCGGCGGAAGCGCTGACGAAGGCGCCGAGCACGAACAGCGGCAGGTGGCCAAGCGCCAGCCCGGCCGTGGCGATGCCGACGCCCGCGACTGCCAGCGCCATGCCGCGCTTCAGCGCATCCAGCGGCGCGATGCGGTCGACCATCACCCCGACGGGAAGCGACATGGCGAGCCAGGCCGAGCCCTGGATGGCGACGATGAGGCCGATGAGGTCGGCCCCGCCGCCGAACAGCGTCGCCACCACCAGCGGCGTGCCTGCCACCATCAACTGGTCGGCTCCGCGAAAGCCTGCGGCGACGGCGGTGAGGCGATGGAAGCTGGCGGAAAGCATGGGATCTCCTTGTGCCTGAGCGCGGGGCTCACGGCAGTTGTCGCATGCCTCGCTGTGCTGGCAATGGAGGTTGCGGACGCGCTGTCGTGCAGTCTGCTAGCGCGCCAAGCGGCGAAACGGCCACCCGTTTTCCGAGGCTGCGCCGCTCCAGCGACCGCCGCGTAGGGGCCGATCCCGCTATGGGGTCTGTATAAAGACCATGCGCATCATTCAACAAAAACGACCGGCCTGAAAGCCGGTCGTCGCTGACGCCAGCGTGGACATGGGATGCGCTAGTCGTCGCGGAATACGCGCTCGTTGCGCTCGTGGCGCTCCTGCGCTTCCAGAGACATGGTGGCGATGGGGCGGGCCTCGAGCCGCTTCAGCGAGATCGGCTCGCCGGTTTCCTCGCAATATCCGTAAGAACCATCCTCGATGCGGGCCAATGCCGATTCGATCTTCGAGATCAGCTTGCGCTGACGGTCGCGTGCGCGAAGCTCGATGGCGCGGTCGGTCTCCGACGAGGCGCGGTCGGCAATGTCAGGATGATTTTCGTTCTCGGCCTGCAGCGCGAGAATGGTATCCTTGGCTTCTTTCAGGATGTCATCCTTCCAGCGGATGAGCTTTTGCCTGAAATAGAGCTTCTGACGCTCGCTCATGAAAGTCTCATCGTCAGTCGGTTTATAGTCCGAGCTGATCACGATCTCTTTCAACATGACATAACCCCTTTTTATTCAAGGTCTTGTACGCCAGATTCAGGTTTTTCGCCGTCGTCCCCGCATCACGCGTTCGACTCAGGTTCCAGCGGCGAAAATGTTGCGGTGCTATAGCCGCACTTGGGTGTCGTGACAACGACATCCGCCGTGAAACATTCATGAATTCACCGCGATTTGAAAACTTGAAATCGGGAAATGGTGAAGATCGGGGCTTTTTCCGTTGGAATGGCGCTGGCTGGCATCATCCGGCCAGCCTCGCGCCTGGTTTGGCCGGTCTGGCAAGCCGTCACTCCGGCTTTCAGGCCGCGATGCTGTTTCTGCTCGCGCCGACCGCCGTTTCGTCCTTAACCCGCCGCTAACCCAGTTCACGCAATGTCAGGTTGCAGGTTTCCGCCGGAAGCTTGCGGTGTTCCTTGTGGCGTGAGTTCGGGTTTTGGCGTTGCGGTCCATTCGCAGTTTCCTGTTTGGCGCCGGCATGACCGCACTGGTGGCGGCGTTGCACGTGCAGCCGGCGCTGGCGCAACCTGCCGCAGCCACGCTGCGTGGAGCCGAGGACCGCAATTTCGGCCGCCTGATCTTCAGCCTGCCGACCGCGCAGAAGGTGCGGGCGCGCGTCGCGAACGGCGTGTTGATCGTCAGCTTTGCGGAACCCGTCACCATTTCCGCCGACCGCATCGCGCGCGAAATGCCGGCCTATGTGTCGGTGGCGCGGCTCGACCCGGATGCGCGCGGCATGCGGCTGGCGCTCACGCGCAACTTCAAGCCGAACGTGATGGAAGCCGGCGAGAAGACCTTCATCGACCTCATCCCCGACAACTGGCAGGGCATGCTGCCGGGCTTGCCGCAAGAGGTCGTCGAGGAAATGGCCGAGCGCCTGCGCAAGGCCGAGATGACCGCGCGGGATCTGGTGCGCACCCGTGATGCAGCCACGCCGCGCGAACTTGAGGTGCGGGCCGCGACCTTGCCCACGCTGCAAAGGCTGGTGTTCGACGTGCCCGCGAACGTGCATGCCGATGCTGCGCTGGCGGACGGTCGGCTCGACCTGACCTTCCGCGCGCCGCTGGCGCTGGTGCAGCCCAGGCTCAGGGCCATCCTGCCGGAAGGCGTGAAACTTGCCGATGTGGACATGTCCGGCGGAGTGCTGCGCGTCGCGCTGACGATTTCCGACCAATACGAGGTCAAGAGCTTCCGCGAGGAGGATGGCTTCGTCGTCGACCTGATCGACAGGAAGCGTGCCGCGAGGCCTTCGGCGGAGATGGCGGCAGCGGCATCCGCGCCGAAGCCCGAGCCGGATGCCAAGCTGGCTCCGTCGGCCGCCGCTGCCCCCAGGCCCACCGCCAACACGCCTGCCGCCGCGCCTGCACCGTTGCCGGCCGTCGCGGCCATGCCAGCGCCAGAAGCCGTCAGCCTTCCGCCTCAGGCCGTTACGTTCAGCGCTGCACTGCAGGATGACGGGTTCAGGCTCGATTTCCGGTTTCCGCGCAACACGGCGGCTGCCGCGTTCGATGACGGCGGCGAAACCGTGATCGTTTTCGACACCGTCGACACCATCGACGCCAACGAGTTGCTGTCGCGCGCTGCGCCGCACCTTGCCAATGCCAGTGCCGTCAAGGAGGGGAAGGCGACTGTCCTGCGCCTGCAGTTCGCCAGACCCGGCCTCGTCAGGCTTGGCGCGGATGGCATGAACTGGTCGCTGACCACGGGCGACAAGGGCGTGCAGGCCACCGAAGCCTTGCTGGCGCGCCGGGCCGTCGATGATCGCGGGCACAGCATCGTCAGCCTCCCGCTGGCGCAGGTCACGGGTGTTCACTGGATCGGCATGGCGGCGGGGCCGGCTGCCGGACAGGCCCTTGCAGTGGCGACCGCTTATGGCCCGGGCGCATCGACGCCGAAGTCGCAACGCTTTGTCGAGTTCCAGGTCGAGCAGAGCATGCAGGGCGTGGTCGTGAGGCCGTATGCCGATGACGTGCTTATCAGGGCCGGCGTCGGCGAGGTGCAGATCGGCCGCGGCAATGGGCTTGTGGTCTCCGCCTCGGCAGAGAAGGCGCGCCCTAGCGAAGGTGCGGCGCCTGCCGAATTGATTGCGGACCGCGCGGCCTGGGCGGAGATGCGGCTCGGCAACCCGTTGCAGCGGCTGCACGAACTGACGCGCAAGGCGGCGGAGACGCCGCGCTCCGAGCGCAGCGCCGCCCGCCTCAGGCTGGCGGCCTTCCAGCTCGCGAACGGGCTCGACGCCGAAGCGCTTGGCCCGATCGGCGCGCTGCTGACCGACGACCCGAACATGCGCAACGACCGCCGCGCCCACCTGATGCGGGCCATCGGCCAGACCATGCTGCTGCGCAATCAGGATGCCGAAAAGACGCTGTCGCTGCCGACGCTCAAGGACGATGTTGAAGCGGGCCTCTGGCAGGCGGTCAATGACGCCCGGCTGGGACGGTTTCCGAAGGCATTGATCGGTTTTCGGCGGGCCGGGGACATCGTCAACTCCTACCCCGAGCAATTGCAGGCCCTCGTGCGCCGGGAGATCGCCAATGCTGCGCTGGCCATGCGCGACCAGGCGCTGGCCGAGCGGGAGATCACGATCCTCGCCAGTCTGGCGCCGACATGGCTGCCGCGCGACGAGGTGGAGATGTTCCGCGCGCAGCTCGACGACATGAGCGGGCGTCCGGAATCTGCACTGGCAGCCTACAAGGCGTTGTTCGATTCCGAACATCGCGGCATCGCCGCACGCGCGCAGCTCAAGGGCGTGCAATTGGCCGACCGCGAGAACGATAGGTCGATCCCGCCGGAGGAAGCGCTGGCGCGGCTGGAGACCGTGTCGTTCATCTGGCGCGGCGACGATGTCGAGATCGAGGCGATCGGCGAACTCGGCGCGGTCTATTCCGGGCAGAGGCGTTGGCGCGAGGCCTTCGCGCTGGCGCGCAAGGCCAACGGCTCGTTCCCCGACCACCCGATCACGCGCAAGCTGCATGACGAAACGGCGCAGCAGTTCGAGGAATTGTTCACCACCGGCAAGGCGGACGAACTGCCGCGCGTGGAGGCGCTGGCGCTGTTCTACGATTTCAAGGAGTTCCTGCCGATCGGCCGGCGCGGCGACGAGATCACCCGCCGGCTGGCTGACCGCCTGGTCGAGGTCGATCTGCTCGACCAGGCTGCCGAGTTGCTGCAGCACCAGATCGACAACCGCGTGACCGGCGCGGCGCGGGCCACCGTGGCGACGCGGCTTGCGATGGTCAGGCTGCTCAACAACAAGCCTGCCGAAGCGCTGAGGGCGCTGGCCTCGACGCGGCTGCCGGAACTGCCGCGCGATGTCAAGCGGGCGCGGCAACTGCTGGAAGCGAAGGCCCTGTCCGACCTGTCGCGCACCGACCTTGCGCTTGAGGTCCTTGGGGCCGAAAGCGGGCCGGAGGTCGACCGGCTGCGCTCCGACATCCTGTGGACAGCGCGGCGCTGGCGCGAGGCGGGCGAGGCGCACGAGCGCATTCTCGGCGAAGCGTGGCGCGGCCCCGAGCCGCTGACCGACCGCCAGCGCGCCGATGCGATGCGGGCCGCCGTGGCCTATGTGATGGCGAACGAGGCCCTGTCGCTCGACCGCCTGCGGGCAAAATACGCCAACCCGATGTCGCAGACCCCGGATGCGCGCACCTTTGCCTTCGTCACCGGCGCCGACCGCACCCGCACCGGCGACCTGCGCGAACTGGCGCGCAACGTGGCCAATGCCGATACTCTGACCGAATTCATGACCGAGTATCGCAAGCGCTATCCGGACTACGCATCGAGCCTGCGCAAGCGGCAGGCCGAAGGGGAGGCTAAGCCGGAGGCCGCGCCCGAGGCTGCGCCGGATGCGCCAGCCGCAGCGCCAAGGCAGGCCGAGAATGCGCCAGCGGCCGGGCGGCCCGGCTAACCTCCATAGCCTTTGACGAGCGAGCCGGCGACAAGCCCCCAGCCGTCGACGAGCACGAAGAAGATCAGCTTGAACGGCAACGCGACGATCACCGGCGGCAGCATCATCATGCCGACCGACATCAGGATCGACGCCACCACCAGGTCAATGATCAGGAACGGCACGAAGAGCAGGAAGCCGATCTCGAAGGCGCGGCGCAGTTCCGAAATCATGAACGCCGGGATCAGCACCTGCAGCGCAACCTGCTCGGGGCCCGGGGGCGGCGGCTCCTTCGACAGTTCGATGAACAACGCCAGGTCCTTCTCGCGCACATGCTTGAGCATGAAAGCGCGGAAGGGCTGGACGCCACGCTCGAAGGCCTGCTGCGGCGTGATCTGGTTGGCGAGCAGCGGTGCCGCCGCCACCTCGTAAGCCTCGCGGAACGTGGGCGCCATGATGAAGGCGGTGAGAAACAGCGCCAGGCCGGTGATCACCGCATTGGGCGGCGCGGTCTGCGTGCCGAGCGCCGACCGCAGCAGCGACAGCACTACCACGATGCGGGTGAACGAGGTCACCATGATCAGGATGGACGGCGCAAGCGACAGCACGGTCAGCAGCGCGATCAGTTGCAGCGCCCGCTCGGTGACGCCGCCGCCCTGGCCGAAATCAAGCGTCATGGTCTGCGCGAAGGCCGGCATGCCGAGGCCGGCAAGTCCGAGCCAGATTGCCGCCGCGCAGAACCACACGAGCGGACGTAGCAGGCGGCCACGCCGCCGGGCGACAATCGCCGTGCCGCCGATAACCGCACACCTTGCTCCGTCAGGCGGAACGATCCCCATCAAGACCCCGACTCACCTCATGTTGAGGCGGCAGGGTAGTCGGGTTCTGGCGAGGCGAACATGGCTTGCCGGCGAATGCCACAGGAAAGTGGCCGTCCTGTCCTGATTTCGCGTCTTGATCGCCAGGTTTCGACCGTCAGGTCTTGGGCGGCGCGTTCCGGTTCAGCAGGCGGGCAAACTCCGCTTCGATGGCATCGACCGAGAACGGGTCGGCTGCTGCTGCGTCCGGCTTTGCCTCAGTTGCCGGGCCTTCGGTCTTTGCCGTCTTGGTCTCGGTCCTGACCTCGGATTTCGTTGGAACCTCGGGTTTTGTCGTGACCTCGAGTTTCGTGGCGGCCTCGGGTTTTGGGCTGAGGTCAGGCTCGGCTCTGGGCGCGGGCGCAACTGATGTCTCGGCGTTGTTCGTCGCGGAGTCGTCCGTCACGGCTTTCTGTTCGGGCGCTGGCCGAACAGTTGTGTCCTGCCCGCCGGTCTGCCCGCCGGCATCTCGGGCGGTATCCTGGCTTGCTTTCTGGCTCGGCTCATCGCGTGTCACGACCAGCGTCTCGGCGACCTGCGATGTTTCGGCAGGTGCCTCGGCGGCTGGTTCGAGCGCTGGCGGGATCGGTGGCGCGTCGACAAGCCTGGCTGGCGGTTCGACTGGCGCGGCAGTCCGTGCCTCGACAATCAACGGCGCCGGAACCGGTTCGAGGGCAGACGCCAGTTCACGTTCAAGATCGAAGTCGAAGCTTGATTCCGGAGCGGCCGGCGGCTTCTCCACAGTTGCCGGCATGTCAGCAGCGCTCTTGTCCTTGGCCTTTTCGCGGAGGATAGCCAGAACCTCATCGGGTCTGGGCGCTTCCGGTGAAGGCACCATTGCTGGCGCAGGGGAGGTCATCAGCGTTGCGGCAGGCTTGTCCTCGGACTTTGCAGCCGCCGCCGGCGCAGCCATCGGCACAGGCGCCGGTTTGACGCCGGAGAACGGACGCTTGAGCGCTTCCTGCAATTGCCGCGTCATGTCGTCAAGCTCACCCGCCGAGGCCTTGGCCAGCGGCGGCGGGGCAATCGGTTCGAGGATCGGCTTCGCGGGCAGCGGCGGCAGTTTCGCGAGTTCGGCCTCGAACGATGCGGCGATCTGGTCATCGATGTCGGGCTGCGATGGTGCGGGAGCGGCGGGCGAGGCTGCCTGCGGGGCGGGCGGTGACACCGCAGGCGGCAACGGAGCCGGTTTGGCAGGCTCGGGAGATGGGGCTGCGGGAGCGTCGATTGCAGCCGGCGATGGCGCATTCCTCGCCAGCGCTGCCGTTGCGGCGATTGTTGCGGCGCCTGCGGCCAGACCACCGGCCATTGCCGCCATGGGCGCTGGCGCTTCCGGCGTGTCGGGCGCTGGATTCAGGGCAGGGGTCATCATCGTGCGGTTCGGGCGGGGTGGCGGAGCGGGCTCCAGCGGCGCGTCGGCGGCCAGACCCGGGGCTGCCTTGTCTGGCACTTCGCCGGCAGCCGGGGCCTGGGCCCGCCCGACCGTGCGCACGATGCTGGCTTCGATGACCAGATCGTTCGGGCCGCCGATCATCACGAGGTGCTCGACATTGTCGCGGCGCAGCAGCACGAGTTGGCGCTGGCGGTCCATCTCGAAGATGTCGACGATGCCGAGGCGCGGCTGGCGCGCCCGCGATCCCTGGCCGGGCAGCTTCAGCCGTCCACCGGCGATGCGGCGCAACAGCAATCCGGCAATCAGGACCAAGACAAGCACAAGGCCAAGTGCGATGATCGCCTTGATCGGCGTCGACAGTTCATTGAAGCCAAACACGATACTTCGCCCTCGGTAGTGCAGCCCCGGCAGACCGCATTCGGGTTGCCCGGCTCAGGCCGCTTGTAGCACCGAATACTGTCATGCGGAACTTATGGTTAGCGTCTGGTTAAGGCATGGCTGGCAGATCAGGCATCTTAACGGCCCATTAACCATGCGCACGGCAATTATTGCCCACCGGACCGTGCTGGTTCGCGTGAAGGCTGGGCGACGAGGGCTGGCACATGGCGATTGGCGGACTTCCCCTGTTCGATGCGCTCAAGGCGCGGATGAGCTGGCATCACGCCAGGCAGAAGGTGCTGGCGGAGAATGTCGCCAATGCCGACACGCCAGGCTTCCGCCCGCTTGACGTGAAGCCGCCCGCCGCTGCGGCCAGCGGTCTGCAGATGGTCCGCACCTCCGCCGACCATATGCCGATCGGTGGGCTTGACGCGAACAACAACCCGGGTCGCCAGCGGCGGTTCGAGACCACGCCCTCCGGCAACGGCGTCAACCTCGAGGACGAGATGATGAAGGTGGCGCAGAACAACCAGGACTATCAACTCGCCGCGACGCTCTACCAGAAGAGCCTCGGCCTGATGAAAACCGCCATCGGCAGACGCTGAGGACAAGCGATCATGGATCTACTGAAAAGCATCGTCGCCGCAGCCTCCGGCCTGCGCGTCCAGTCAGGCCGCATGAAGGTGATCTCCGAAAACCTCGCCAATGCGGACTCCACCCGCGATGCGCCGGGACAGGACCCGTACCGGCGCAAGGTGCCGACCTTCAAGGGTCAGCTTGACCGCGAGATGGGCGTCCGGACAGTGGAACTGAGCCGCGTGCGGACCGACAACAGCGCCTTTCGCACGCGCATCGATCCAGGCCACCCTGCGGCGGATGCCAATGGCGAGGTCAAGCTGCCGAACGTCAATTCGCTGATCGAGACCATGGACATGCGCGAGGCGCAGCGCAGCTACGAGGCCAATCTCAACGTGATCTCCTCGGCGCGCCGGATGATCTCGCGCACCATCGAGATCCTGCGCGCCTGATAGGCACCTGAAACGGGGGAACTTGCCGCATGACCACATCGACATTCGTCGCGGGCGCCTACAGCGCGGCCCAGAATCTCGGCGCAAAGACGCTGCTCGCCAAGCCGGCGCAAGGCGCGGGCGCGGCTGGCGGCGGCATTCCGGATTTCTCCGCCATGGTGAAATCTGCCGTCGAGGGCGTCGGCGCTGCCGGCTCCAAGGCGGACCAGCAGGTCAGCGCCGCCGTCGGTGGGCGGGCCGATCTCGTCAATGTCGTGACTGCGGTCGCGGAAAGCGAAGCGGCCATCGAGTCGCTCGTGGCGGTGCGCGACCGGGTGATCGCTGCCTACGAAGAAATCATGAGGATGCAGGTTTGATGGGAAAGCAACCTTTGATGGGAAAGTTCGTCTGATGACCGGCGCCGTGATCCTCGACATCGCCCGAGATGGAATCGTGACCTTTCTCAAGACCGGCGGGCCGGTCATGATGGTGGCGCTCGTCATCGGCCTCGCCATCTCCATCCTGCAGGCGCTCACGCAGATTCAGGAACAGACGCTGGTCTTCGTTCCGAAGATCGTCGCCGTGTTCGCCTCGATGATGTTGTTCCTGCCGTTCATGGCGGATGCGCTGGGAAGCTATATGGTCAGGGTGGCAGCGCGAATCGCGTCTGGCGGCTGACGATGGCCTGGGTGCCGCGCCTGGCTGACGGAGGGATCGGCGCGCCGCAGGATCAGCGCCAGGACCCGCGCAAGGAGCGCCATGACCGTCACCATCCTGCCCGAACTGGCGGCGTTGTTCATGCTCGTGTTCGCGCGCGTCGGCACGATGGTGATGCTGATGCCGGGGCTTGGCGAGCGCTTCGTGCTGAACCGGGCCAAGCTTGCCATCGCGGTCTTCCTCGCGCTGCTGCTGATGCCTGTGGCGCGCCCGCTGATGCAGGTTCCGGCCGATCCTGCCGTGCTGATGAGCCTGCTGATCTCCGAAATCCTGATCGGAGCCATCCTCGGATTGTCGGCGCGCCTGATCATGACTGCTTTGCAGACCGCCGGCGTGATCATCGCCAACCAGGTGGGCCTCGGTTTCGCCACGGCCGTGGACCCGGCCATGGGCCAGCAGAATCCGTCGATCGGCAACTTCCTGACCATTCTCGGCGTCACGATGGTGCTGGTCATGGACCTGCATCACCTCGCCATCAGCGCCATCCACAACAGCTATGCGATGCTGCCGCCGGGGGCTTACCCCTCCGTTGGCGATGCATCGGCGTTGGGGCTGCAGGCCGTCAGCAAATCCTTTGCGGTGGCGGTGCAGTTGTCCGCTCCGTTCATCGTCTTCGGCCTGCTGTTCAATGTCGGCCTTGGCATTCTCGCCCGGCTGATGCCGCAGTTCCAGGTGTTCTTCCTCGGCGCGCCGGCAGCGATCCTGATCGGCATGGCCATCCTCGGTGCGCTTGTCGGCGTCATCATGACGGTGTTTCTCGGCGAGCTTGGCACCTTTCTCAAGCAGTTGTCGGGCGGTTGACCGCAGATGGCTGACGACAAGGACGACGAGGACAAGACAGAAGAACCCACCGCGCGAAAACTCGAGCAGGCGATCGAGAAGGGCGACGTGGCGAAAAGCATCGAACTCAACACGTTCTTCGTGCTGGCGGGGCTGACGTTGGCGATTCTGGTGTCCGGCAGCTACGCCGTGCGCGAAACGGGCCTCGCCATGCGGTCGTTCCTGATGAACGCGCATCAGGTGCCGTCGAGCGGGCTCAGCTACCAGTGGGTCTCGATGAAGGGCTTCGGCAACGCCATGCTGGCCTCTGCCGGGATTTTCGGCATCATCATGGCGGCGGCGCTGGCGGGCTGCCTCGTCCAGCACAGGCCCTTGTGGACCTTCCAGCCGCTGACGCCGAAGCTCAGCAAGCTTTCGCTGATGCAGGGCGCCAAGCGGATTTTTGGCAAGGAAGCGATCGCCAACTTCATCAAGGGCATGCTCAAGGTCGGCATCGTCGGCACCGTGGTCGGCACAGTGCTGTGGAACGAGCATGACCGGCTCGATGCGTTCACGCGCATGGATGTCGCGGCGATCCTGCCGGCCATCGGCGTGATCGTGATGAAGATGATGGTGGGCGTGCTCGCGATCTATTTCTTCGTCGGCATCGGCGATTTCGTCTACCAGAAGTTCACCTGGATGAAGCGCCAGCGCATGACGCGGGAAGAGCTGAAGCAGGAATACAAGGACACGGACGGCAACCCCGAGATCAAGGCCAAGCTGCGCCAGCTTCGCAGCGCCAAGCTGCGCAAGCGCATGATGGCCAAGGTGCCCGAGGCCACTGTGATCATCACCAACCCGACCCACTATGCCGTTGCGCTGAAGTACGAATCAGGCATGGAAGCGCCGGTCTGCGTGGCGAAGGGCGTCGATTCGATGGCGCTGAAGATCCGGGAAGTCGCCGGCGAACATGACGTGCCGATCGTCGAGAACGTTCCATTGGCGCGCGCGCTGCACGCCAGCGTCGAGCTTGATGAGACCGTGCCGGTGGAACATTTCAAGGCGGTGGCCGAAGTCATCGGTTTCGTCTTGCGCACACGGCGCAGGCGCGCCTAACTGCTGAAACGGCTGCGGGGCCGCCTGGTCCCGTGAAACGAAGGCTTCCGAGGCATGACGCAGGCGATCAACGGGCAAACGGGGCGGGCGCCGGGCTCCGGCGCTGCCATCGACCGCTCCGACAAGCCGGGCAACATCGGCCTGCTGCTGCTTGTCGCCGGCGTCATCGTCGGCGCCGCCATCGCGCTCGGCTTTCTCGCGAACGAGTGGGCGCAGCCGCTGATCCTGGCCTTTCTGGCCCTGCTCTCCGTCATCGGTGTGTTCTGCCTGTTCGCGCTGGCCATCGGGCTGATCCAGTTTTCCGGCCGTTCGGGCCGCAATGACCTGACCAAGACGATTGTCGACGAGGCCGACGAAGGCGTGATCGTCACCGAAGGCGAGAACCGCATCGTCTATGCCAACCGCGCCTATCAGGCGCTGTGCGGCGCCGGCAATGTGGCTGACATCAAGCCCGTGGAGCGGCTTTTCGCCGGAGGCTCGGATGTGTCGGAGGCAGTCTACCGGCTGGCGCTGGCGGCCCGCGAAGGCCGGTCGCAAACCGACGAGATCAGGCTGTCGCCGCCGCTGACAGGCAAAGGCGATGCGGGCTGGTATCGCGTCTCGGTCAGCATGGCCACGCGCGCCGACGGCAAAAACGCCATCCTGTGGCGCGTGCGCGAGATCACCCGGGAGCGGGAAGGGCAGGAGAACGTCTTTCAGGAACTGCAGCAGGCCATCGATTTCCTCGATCATGCGCCGGCGGGCTTCATGTCGATCGACCCGGACGGCTCGGTGCCCTATCTCAACGCGACGCTGGCGGGATGGCTTGACTACGACCTTGCCAAGGTCGGATCGGGCGGGCTGCTGCTCAAGGACATCGCGCCGGTCAATGCGGTGGCGCTGGTCTCCGCCATCGCCGGCAAGCCGGGTGAGATGCGGACCGAAGTGGTCGATGTCGACCTGCGCCGCCGCAACGGTCAATCGCTGCCGGTGCGCCTGCACCACGAAGTCGCGTTTGGACAGGATGGCAGCCCGGGCGCCTCGCGCACGCTGGTGCTGAACCGCACGCCGGGCGAAGCCGGCGCGGACGCCGGCACCGCAGCCGAGGCACGGCTGGCGCGCTTTTTCAACAACACGCCGATGGCGATCGCCACCATCGGAGCCGACGGGCGCATCGTTCGGTCCAACGCCGCATTCGCGAGGCTTTCCGCGGGATTGCCTGCCACGAGCCTCAAGGGACTGATCAGGGACGCGGACTGGAGCGCGTTGCAGCCCGCGCTATCGGCGGCCGGCCTAGGCAACGCTGACATCAAGCCGCAGGATGTCTCGATCAACGGCGACGGCGACCGCTCTGCAAGGTTGTTTCTGGCTCCGGTCATCGACGGCCAGGGCGGCGAGGAAAAGGCCATCGTGTACGCGCTCGAAACCACCTCCGAGCGCAAGCTCAAGGAGAACATCGATCAGGCGCAGAAAATGCAGGCGGTCGGGCAGCTTGCGGGCGGCATCGCACACGATTTCAACAACGTGCTGCAGGTCATCATCAATGCGTCTGACTTCCTGCTGGCCAGCCACAAGCCGACCGATCCGTCCTTCCAGGACATCATGCAGATCAAGCAGAACGGCTTGCGCGCTGCCTCGCTGGTGCGCCAGCTTCTCGCCTTCTCGCGACGCCAGACGCTGCGCCCGCAGGTGCTCGAGTATGGCGACGTGCTGTCCGACTTGTCACTGATGCTCAAGCGCGTGGTCGGCGACACCATCGGGCTCGAGGTCAATCATGGCCGCGACCTCTGGCCGATCAAAGCCGATGTCGGGCAACTCGAGCAGGTGATCGTCAATCTGGCGGTCAACGCGCGCGACGCGATGAAGCCTGGCGGCAGGCTGACTTTGCGCACCAGCAACGTCAGCGAAGCGCAGACGCGCAGCTACAATTATCCGTCGATGCCGAAGGGCGACTATGTGCTGCTCGAGGTCGAGGACACCGGCACCGGCATCCCGCAGGAGCTGATCGACAAGATCTTCGAGCCGTTCTTCACCACGAAGGATGTGGGCAAGGGCACCGGGCTTGGCCTGTCCATGGTTTATGGCATCGTCAAACAGACGGGCGGCTTCGTCTTTGCCGAGTCCGAAATGGGCAAGGGCACGACGTTCCGCATCTTCCTGCCACGCCATGTCGCCACGCCCGAGGAGGTTGCCGCCGAGGCCAAGGCCAAGGTAGCCGCCGCCCAGCCGGTTGCCGCCATGGACCATACCGGCGCGGGCACCATCCTGCTGGTGGAGGATGAGGATGCCGTGCGCGCGCTGAACGCGCGCATGCTGATCAGCCGGGGCTACACCGTGCTGGAGGCCGATTCGGGCGTCGCGGCGCTGCGCGAACTGGAAGCCCACGGCAAGGATGTCGACCTCGTGGTCTCGGACGTGGTGATGCCCGAGATGGATGGCCCGACGCTGCTCGGCGAATTGCGCAAGCGCAACCCCAGGACCCGCTTCGTCTTCGTCTCTGGCTACGCCGAGGAAGCCTTCAGGAAGAACCTGCCCGAAGGCGAAAGCTTCCACTTCCTGCCCAAGCCGTTCACGATGAAGCAACTGGTGGAGACGGTGAAGGCGGCGATGGGGTGAGGGGCGCGCGGCGGTTGCAATTCTGCGGCCGCCATCTTGTTATCGCGGCGGAATTGAAGCTACCTTGGCGCGAAGATGTCTCATCAACGCACATCACGCAAAATTTCCAGGGAGCGCTACATGTCATCCGTCCTCAATGATCTTTCACGTCGCGACGCGCTTCTCGGCGGTGCCGTGACGCTGGCGTCGCTGGGGCTGTCACAAGGCGCCACAGCGCAGGAGGTTATCGACCGGGTGCAGTTCCTCGTCGGTTTCGGCGTCGGCGGCGGTTTCGACCAGACAGGGCGCGGCACTCAGGAGGCGTTGCAGAAATCAGGGCTGGTTTCGAACGTGGCCGTCGAGAACCGCACCGGCGGCGGCGGTTCGGTCGCCATCGCCCACATGATCGAGACGGCCTCGCGGCAGCAGAACACGCTGATGGTCAACGGCACCTCGATCGTGCTGCGCTCGCTCAGCGGCGAGTTCCGCCAGACCTTCCGCGATGTGACGCTCGTCAACACCATCACCGCCGAGATTTTCGGCGTCCTGGTCAATCCCTCTTCACCGCATGGGGACATCAAGGTCCTGACCGCCGCGCTCAAGGGCAATCCGCGCGCCGTTCGCTTCGGCGGCGGCAGCCCGCGCGGCGGCATCGATCATTTGGCGGCGGCGCTCTACCTGAAGCAGGCGGGCGTCGACCCGAAGGCAATGCAGTACATCGCCTATGACGGCGGCGGCAAAGCCATGGCGGGCCTGCTCGGCAACGAAATCCAGTGCCTGGTCATGCCGTTCACCGAGGCGTTGACCCAGATCAAGGGCGGACAGGCAAAACTGCTCGCGATCATGAACGACAGCCGCGTCGCCGACGTGCCGAACGTGCCGACGCTCGGCGAGGTCGGGGTGCCGGGCGCGGCTATGGCCAACGTGCGCGCCTTCTTCATGGCGCCCGGTGTCGCGCCGGCGCGGGTCAACGCCTTCGCCGACCTGCTGGAGCGCCTCGTCAAGACGCCGGCGTGGGAAGAGGTGCGCGCGCGTTATGGCTGGAACATGTTCTTCAGGCGCGGGCAGGCGGCGACGGATTTCTTCGTGCAGCACGAGAAGGACATCCGGGCCATGCTGATCGAGCTTGATTTCATCAAGGCGTGAGCGGCGAAGCGGGCAGGGCGGGCATGTCGAGGGTTCACGCCGAGCGCCTGGCGGCGCTGCTGATCCTGCTGTTTTCGCTGGCCTATTTCCTGCTGGCCTTCACGATCAAGCTGCCGCCGAGTTCCGATGACAGTCCGTTCTCGGCGCGCACCTTTCCATTGGCGCTGGGGCCGCTCGGAATGGCGCTTTCGATCGCGCTGCTGATCAGGCCGCCCGCAGGCGCGGAGGTGGGCAGGGGCCTGTCATGGGGCCGGGCCTCCGGTCTGATGGCGCTGATGGCGTTGTATGCGCTGGCGATCAATCGTCTGGGCTTTGTCGTGACGTCCGCACTGTTTCTGGCCTGTGGCTTCTACGTGCTGGGCGAGCGACGGGCGAAAGTGCTGCTGCCTGTCGCCATCATCACGGCGCTCGGCTTCTGGATCATGTTCACGCTCCTCAATGTCCAGTTGGACTGGGGCATATTCGGGCGGATGCTCCGATGATCGAGGGCCTGCTCACCGGGTTCCACACGCTGATGTCGCCGTTGAACCTCGGCATCCTCGTCCTCGGCTGCGTGATGGGCACGTTCATCGGCATGATGCCAGGGCTCGGGCCGGTCACTGCCGTGTCGCTGCTTGTGCCGGTGGTGCTGACGATGCAGCCGGCGACGGCGATGGTCCTGCTCGCCTCGATCTACTACGGCGCGATGTTCGGGGGGTCGACCGCATCGGTGCTGATCAACGCACCGGGGGAATCGAGTTCGGTTCCCACGACCTTCGACGGCTATCCGATGGCCCGCAAAGGGCAGGCCGGCAAGGCGCTGGCGCTCTGCGCCTGGGGCTCGTTCGTCGGCGGCACGGTCGCCACATTGATGCTGATGCTTGCGGCCCCGACGCTGGCGGGGTGGGCGCTGACGTTCCAGGCGCCGGAGTATTTCGCGCTGATGGTGCTCGGGCTGACTGCCGTCGCCGCTTTCACCGAGGGCGGCGGCGTGATCAAGGCGCTGCTGATGACGGTGGTGGGCCTGATGCTGGCGACTGTCGGCACCGACGTGGCGGACGGGGTCGAGCGCTACACGTTCGGCATCTCGGACATCTCCGATGGCCTTTCATTCGTCTTGCTCGCCATGGCCGCCTTCGCTCTGGCCGAGGCGATCACGGCGGCGCTGCGCAACGAGGCGGTGTCGGAGGAGGCCAAGCGGGCGGCGCGCGGCGATGTCGGCTCGCTGAAGCTCACCCGCGACGACGTCAGGGAGGTCGCGCCGACCATGGCGCGCTCATCGGTGCTTGGCTTTGTCGTCGGCGTGCTGCCGGGCGCAGGGGCCACCATCGCCGCCTTCATGTCATATGCTGTGGAGCGCAATCTGGCGCGCGGCGCCCGGCGCGACGAGTTCGGCAAGGGCTCGCGGCGCGGCGTGACGGCGCCTGAAACCGCCAACAATGCCGCTGCGGGCGGGGCCTACGTGCCGCTGCTGACGCTGGGCATTCCGGGTTCGGGCACCACTGCGGTGATCCTTGGCGCGCTCGTGGCGCTTGGCGTGCAGCCCGGCCCGCGGCTTTATATCGAGCAGTCGCAGATGTTCTGGACGGTGATCGTCTCGATGTATCTCGGCAACCTCGTGCTGCTGGTCATCAACCTGCCGCTGATCCCCTACATCGCCCGCACGCTGGCCATCCCCGAGCAGATGCTGGTGCCGCTGATCCTGTTCTTCTGCCTGATCGGGGTCTATCTCGTCTCCTTCAACACGTTCGACCTGTGGATGCTGATCGGGCTTGCGGTGATCTGCGTGGGCCTTCGCCTGGTGGATTACCCGATGGCGCCGCTGCTGCTCGGCTTTGTGCTCGGCAAACTGATGGAGGAGAACCTCCGGCGGGCGCTGCTGGTCAATGACGGGTCGTTCAGCTTCCTGTGGGAGCGGCCCATCACGGCCATCCTGCTCGCCGTCTCGCTGGCCTGCGTGCTGATGCCGGTGGTCGGCAAGCTGAGGGAGAGGCGGCGGGCGTCGGCCTGATGCCGCGCGCAAGGGCCGCCAGCATGACACCTGCGTCATCCGACTGTCATGTGGCTCACATATCGCCTGAAGATGCCCTTCAGGAGACGTGTGATGACGATCAAGACCGACCGCAGACCAGCCCTGCTGCGCACCGCCGCGCTGATGTGCATGTTCACTGCTGCGGCGGCGTCGCCGTCATCGGCAAGCGCCCAGTCGCCGACGCAGAATTTCAACCGCATCGCCACGTTCGAGGTGACGCGCAATCTGCCCGCAGGTTCCGACGCCAAGACCAAGACGCTGGCCGAGATCGTCACGGTCTCGGACGACGGGCGCACGCTGGCCTACACTGACGGCGAGCAGAACGCGATCGGCTTCATCGACATCACGGACGCGGCCGCGCCAAAGCCTGCCGGACTGGTGAAGGTCGAAGGCGAGGCCACGTCCGTCGCGATTGTCGGCTCGCGCGTGTTTGCGGCGGTGGATACCTCGCCATCCAAGGACAAGCCGTCGGGCCGTCTGGTCACGCTCGATCTGGCGAGCCGCGCCGTGCAGTCCGTGTGCGAACTTGGCGGACAGCCTGACTCGATCGCCGCATCGAAGGACCGCCGCTTCCTCGCCATCGTGATCGAGAACGAGCGCGACGAGACGAAGGACAAGGGCAAGATGCCGCAATTGCCGTCCGGCAATCTGACCATCGTGCCGCTCGAGAACGGTGTGGCGAACTGCGCCGGCAAGCGGGTTGTCGAACTGGCGGGCATCTCGGCCTATGTGCCCGAGGATGCCGAACCCGAGTTCGTCGACATCAACGAGCGCAACGAGGCGGTGGTTACGCTTCAGGAGAACAACCACGTCGTGCTGATCGACCTCGCGACCGGCCGCATTTCCGGCCAGTTCAGCGCCGGTTCCGTGACGCTCGACAAGGTCGACCTCAAGCGCGACGGCGTGATTTCGGCGACCCAGCGTGCCGAGAACGTCAAGCGCGAGCCGGATGCGGTGAAGTGGCTCGACAACGAGCGCTTCGTCACGGCCAACGAAGGCGACTACGAGGGCGGCTCGCGCGGCTTCACGATCTTTCGCAAGGACGGCACGGTCGAGTGGGATGCGGGCAACAGCTTCGAGCACCTCGGCATCCGCATCGGGCACTACCCCGATCGCCGATCGAACGCCAAGGGCACGGAACCGGAAGGCATCGAGGTCGGCCGTTTCGGCAACGAGACGCTGATCTTCGTCGGCTCGGAGCGCGGATCGTTCGTGGCGGTCTACCGTGACCGCGGGCCAGGGCAAGCGCCCGAATATCTCCAGGTTCTGCCGGCGGGCGTCGGCCCCGAGGGCATCATCGCCATTCCCGGCCGCAACCTGCTGGTGGTGTCATCCGAGACCGACGGCGTCGCGAATGGCCGTGCGCGCTCCACCGTGATGCTGTATCAGCGCAGCGCGGCGGCCCCGGACTACCCTCACGTCGTTTCTGCGGATAGGGCCGACGGCACGCCGATCCCGTTCGGCGCGCTCTCGGCGCTCGCGGCGGACCGCACGACGACTGGCCGACTGCACGCCATCACCGACAGCGCCTATGAAGACACGCGCATCCTGACGTTGGACGTGGGCCAGACGCCGGCGCGCATCGTGGCCGAGACCGCACTGAAAAAGGACGGCAAGCAGGCCAGCTACGACGCGGAAGGGCTGGTCCAGCGCGCTGGCGGAGGCTTCTACATCGTGACCGAAGGAGACCCTGAAAAGAAGCTGAAGGACATGCTGCTGCGCGTGGCTGCGGATGGTCAGGTCGAGGAGGAGATCACGCTGCCCGAGGCGATGACGGCGCAGGCGGCGCGCTTCGGCTTCGAAGGCGTGGCCGTGACGGGCGCCGGCGCGAACGAGACCGTCTGGATCGCGGTGCAGCGGGAGTGGAAGGACGATCCGAAGGGGCTGGTGAAGATCCTGTCCTACAAGCCCGCCAGCAAGGCCTGGGGCGTGCTGCACTATCCGCTTTCGCCCGCAAGGGCCGGCAGTTGGATCGGCCTTTCCGAGATCGTGGCCATCGATGACGAGACCTTCGCTGTGATCGAGCGTGACAACCTGTTCGGTGAAGGCTCGGTCAAGACCATCGCGAGCTTTTCTGTGAAAGGCCTGACACCCGCCTCACCTGGGTCCGGACCTGTCCCGGTCGTGGCCAAGAAGCTGGTGCGCGACCTTGGCCCTGATCTTGCCGCCGGCAAGGGCTACATCCTCGACAAGGTCGAAGGCCTGACGCTGGACCGCACCGGCGCGGTCTTCGTGGTCACCGACAATGACGGTGTCGACGGCTCGAACGGCGAGACGCGGCTGTTGCGGCTCGGGATGCTTCCGCTCAGGTGAAACGCGCGGCGGCGGTGTCCGGCAGTCTTGTCGGAGCCGCCCGTTCAGCCGATGCGCGCGAGGTTTGCGGCAAAACGCTTCCAGTTTGCCACATAGCCTGCAGCGCTGGCCGTGAGCCTTTCGACAGCGGCGGCATCAAGCGTGCGGACGGCGCGGGCGGGAACGCCGACGATCAGCGAGTTGTCCGGATATTCCTTGCCCTCGGTGACGAGCGCGCCAGCGCCGACAAGGCAGTTGGCCCCGATCCTGGCGCCGTTGAGGATGGTCGCGCCCATGCCGACAAGCGAATTGTCGCCAATGGCGCAGCCATGCAGGATGGCGTGATGGCCTATGGTGCAATCGCTGCCGATGCTCAGCGGAAAGCCCATGTCGGTGTGCAGCGTGCAGCCTTCCTGGATGTTGGAGCGCGCACCGATGGAGATCAGTTCGTTGTCGCCGCGCAAGGTCGCGCAGAACCAGATGCCGACGTCGACGCCAAGCACGACTTTGCCGATGACGTTCGCGTCCGGCGCGATCCAGAACCGGCCGGCCTCGGGCAGGACGGGGGCGTCGTCGCCCAAGGCATAGATCGGCATGGCGTCAGGCTCCGGCCGGCAAGGGCGAGATGCCGCCCAGAAAGCCGCTGATGGCGGCGATGAAGTCATCATTGCTGTCACCGGCGACCATGTGGCGAGCCTTGGCCACGTCGACGCTTGTCATGGTGGGGGCTGCTGCGAGAAAGTCCTGCGCGGCCTCATCGGTCACAAGCTCGCTGAAGGCGCCGCGCACCAGCAGGCCGGGGATGGCGAGCGCAGCGGCCTGCCGCATCAGGCGGCTGCTTGTCGCGTCCCAGTCCTCGTTGATCGAACGCGGGCCATCCAGAAAGCGCGGGTCCCAATGCCAGCGCCAGCGCCCATCCGGATCATGGCGCAGGTTTCGCCTGAGCCCGTCCAGCGACTTCGGGCGCGGGCGATGCGGCAGATATGCCGCGACCGCCTCGGCGGCTTCCTCGACCGACGCGAAGCCCTCCGCCGCCCTGGCGCGCATGAAACCCTGGATCGTGTCGACGCCGGACGGATTCATGGCCGGCACGATGTCGACCATGCACAAAGCTGAAAAGACAGGGTCGGATGGATCATCGAGGGCCAGCAGGCTGGCGATGCCGCCGAGCGACGCGCCGATGGCGACAGGCCTGAAGCCCGTGTCGCACGCGATCTGGCGGGCCACGGCGCTGGCGTCGTCGGCGTAGTCGGCGAAGGTGTAGCCGCCGTCCTCGGCCCAGTCGCTGGCGCCATGGCCGCGCTGGTCGAGCGCGATCACCTGCCAGGTGTCGCCGAGCGCTAGCCCGGTCTTGCGCCAGGCATGGCGGGTCTGCCCGCCGCCATGCAGCAGCAGCGCGGTGCGGGGCGCATCGCCATAGACGGTCGCCACAAGGCGCGCCCCGTTCGCGCCGCGATAGGTGCGCTGGTGGCTTGCCGGCCGGTGCAAGGTGATCGGGTCAGTCATGCGGGCTCATGCTCAGGCGCGGCGATGGAGGAAGGCGAGGACACCATCCTTGTGCGTGCGGTCGCCCACGGCAAGATTGTGGTCGCGTCCGGGAATATCCAGCACCTCACCTTGCGGCAGCAATGCGGCAAGCGGCCCTGGCCTGCCGGCAATGTGATCTTCGGTGCCGACGGAGACGAGAACGGGCATGCGCAAGGAGCGCACCTCGGCTTCGTCAAGCGTCTGGCGCGAGCCGCGAATGCAGGCGGCCATCGCTTTAAGATCACTGCCGGTGGCTTCGGCAAAGGTGCGGAACATGCGCTGGGTCGGGTCGGATAGGCTGGCGGCGGATGGAGCCTCCATGGCGTCGGCGATGCCGGGCGGCAGTCCGACGCCGTCGATGAGCTTGATTCCGAGGCCGCCGAGCAGGGCGGAGCGCAGGCGGGACGGGTGGGCCAGCGCCAGATGGGCAGTGATGCGCGCGCCCATCGAATAGCCCATCACGTCGGCGCGGGCGATGCCGAGATGGTCCATCAGGTTCTTCACGTCCTCGGCCATGATGTTGGCATGATAGGCCGCCGGGTCGTGCAGCTTCTCGCTCTGGCCATGGCCGCGATTGTCGAGCGCGATGACGCGGCGGCCGTCACGTGTCAGGGTCCGGACCCAACTGGTGTTGACCCAGTTCACGGCATGGTTCGAGGCAAAGCCATGCACCAGCACGATCGGCTCGTCGCGCCCGGCTTCGACCGGCGCGACATCGACGAAGGCGAGCGTGACGCCGCCGGAGACGAAACGGTCCATGCCGTGACTATCCGCCATCAACTCGTGCGGCCATTCTTGGGCGCAGTCCTTGCCACGGCGGCGCGGCGGGAGGCCCGGCGGACGCGCGTCTTCACGGCAGGCTGCCGCTCCTTCTCGATGGTGCGGCCCTCGCGCTCGACCTTGCGCATGACACGCAGGAAGTTCGCGCCGGCGATGCGCGACAGGACATGCTCGCCATGTCCGCGGCGGATCAACTCGGCAAACAGCGACGGGTAGACCGACGCGTCCTCAAGTCCGACAGGCTGGGGGCCGCCGTAGAAATCGCCGCCGATGCCGACGTGGTCAGCACCAACGAGATTGAGCAGATACTCCACATGCTCGCAGAACTGCGCCAGCGTTGCCGATGGAAGCGGTCCGAAATCAGGTGGATCATCCAGCGCCGCGATCAGGTTGGGGTCCGCGTTCGGCCAATGGGCCCGCTTGGCCTTCTCGATCCGCCGCCAAAGCTCGGCATTGATGAAGGGCGGAACAAATGTTGCCATGACGATGCCGCCCGATGCCGCCACGACCTTGATCAGGTCGTCGCCGGCATTGCGTGGGTGCGGGCACAAGGCGTGCGCATTTGAATGCGACAGCACGACCGGGGCGCGGCTGGCCTTGACGGCCGCAAGCGCCGCCGTGCGCGAGGCATGCGACAGGTCGATGATGATGCCGAGCCGGTTGAGTTCGGCGATCATCTCATGGCCGAAATTCGAGAGGCCGCCGGCCTTCGGCTTGTCAGTCGATGAATCGACCCACGGCAGCGAGCCATTGTGACAGAGCGTGACCAAGCGCACGCCAAGCTGGTGCCACATGCGGATCGGCGCGAGCGATCCTTCGCAGCCGACCGTCCCCTCCACGGAGATCAGCGAGCCGATCCTGCCCTTGCGCTTGGCGGCGGAGATGTCGGTGGCGCGGCGGATGGGAAGGAAAACATCCGCATGCATGGCTTCCATCCGGCGGATCAGGTCAATCTGCTCGAGGGCGACGGTCGCCGGGTTGGCGATCGCACTGGGCAGGAAGGCTGCCATCACCTGCACATTGACCATGCCGGCTTTCAGGCGCGGGATGTCGGTGTCGGTTTCGGGGTGAACCCTGGTGAGATCATAGGCCGCCAGATCGCCTCCGGAGGCCTTGCGCACAACCCATGGCAGATCGTTGTGGCCGTCGATCAGCAAGGCCTTCTTCAGCATGTCGACCGCGCGCTTGTGGGCGGCGTCCTTGCGTCCGATGTCGCGTGCCAAGCCCATATGCGCCTCCTCAGACTGCCGCCACGGGTCCACTGGCAAGCACCAGCGCGGCGGCGTCGAAATCACGGCGTCGATTGGCCTGGCGGAACACCGCCTCGTCATCAGCACCCCAGACACGGGCTTGATAGTCTTCATCGACATGGGCTGCAAGCCAGACATCCTCGGTGGAGAGTCTGCGATGCGCAAGCGCGAGGGCGATGACGGCCGAGCCGGTGAGTGTCGTCACCGCGCTCAATGCGGCCAGGGGCAGCGGCGTCGCAAAACGCGCGACCGCGTCGGTGATGGCCGCCTCGACCTCCGGCGGTTGGCTGACATGGATCACGCCGCTGGCGAGCCTGAGCGGCGCACCGAGATCGTCGTGCGCCCACGCCACCAGCGGATCCCACGCGGCGGCCTGAAGCGCAGCCAGTTCCTGCGGGGTGTCGGCGCGGTAGCAGACCAGGTCCGATGCGGCATAGCGCACGATTTCGGTGCTCACCGCATCCCGCGCGCGCGCCACACCGTCAAGCGCAGCGTTGACCAGCCGCGTCAGCGGCATCGTGGCGGGATCGATGACCGCAGCCTGCGCGTCCCATTCGCGCATCATCGCGGCGGCAATGGCCGGATCGTCGACCATCAAAGCGTTGCGCGCGGGCGTGCGTGCGGTCCTGCCGTCCAATTGGAGCGCAAGGCCGCCATCCAGGGCCAGCAGCGAGACCTTGTCGTAAAAACGCCGGGGCAGCGCGGCGCGCTGGCCCTTCTGCGCTGACTTCATCGGATCCACTGGTTCATGCGCGTCGCGTGCGCCGAACAGGGAAAGGAACTCATCGGTCGACATGGCGTTGTGCTATCACGCCGGCATCGGATCGTCAGCGCCAAAGATGACGAAACCGTCATGCTTCGGCCACCGCGCGGTGATCAGCGCGGCGCTAGCGTGACGAGATCGAAACCCAAGCCTGCCTAACCAACTGGAGCCCGACCCCACATGAAACGCCTTGCCATTGCTGCCGCCGCTTCGCTCCTGCTTGCCGGCGCTGCCGCCTATGCACAAACCAGCCCCGCGCCCCAGACCGAAAGCCAGCCTCGCGCCGAACAGCGCACCGATCGCATGGAGCGCCGCGCGGCCCGCATGGAGGAACGCGCCAACCGGCGCGTCGAAAAGCTCAAGACCGAACTGAAGCTGACACCGGCGCAGGAGCCGCTCTGGAGCCCGGTGCAGGCCCAACTTCGCAAGATGCAGGACGAGCGCCGCAGTTTCCGCCAGAGCAACGGCGAACGGTTCCGCAATGCCGAACTGCCTGACCGCCTTGACCTGATGTCGGAGCGCAGCGCCCGCGGCGCGGCCAACATTCGCGACCTGTCGGCCGCCGTGAAGCCACTCTGGGCCACACTCGATGCGTCCCAGAAGGAGACCGTGCGCAAGAACCTGCCCGGCGGGTGGCGCAGGGAAGGGCGCGGCCAGCGTTGATGCCGGCGCGCTTCCATTTTGCCCGGCGATGGCGGGCGCATTCCCCGCTCCAGACAAAAAAGCCGCCCCGAGGGGCGGCTTTCATGTTTCAGACCGACATCGTCAGCGCGAGTAGAATTCGACGACGAGGTTTGGTTCCATCTGCACCGGATAGGGCACGTCGGTGAGAGTCGGAACGCGGGACATCTTGGTGGTCATCTTGGTGTGGTCGGTGTCCAGATAGTCCGGCACGTCGCGTTCGGCGAGGCCGACCGCTTCCAGCACCAGGATCATCTGCCGCGACGCATCCTTGACGGCGACAATGTCACCCGGCTTCACGGCATAGCTCGGAATGTTGACCTTGCGGCCATTGACCGTGACATGGCCGTGGTTGACGAACTGACGTGCGGCAAACACGGTCGGAACGAACTTGGCGCGATAGACAACCGCGTCGAGACGGCACTCCAGCAAGCCAACGAGATTTTCGCCGGAATCGCCCTTCATGCGCACAGCTTCAGCGTAGTAACCGCGGAACTGGCGTTCCGAGATCGAGCCGTAATAGCCCTTCAGCTTCTGCTTGGCGCGCAGCTGCGTGCCGAAGTCGGACATCTTGCCCTTGCGGCGCTGGCCATGCTGTCCGGGGCCGTATTCGCGCCTGTTGACCGGGGACTTCGGGCGTCCCCAGATATTCTGGCCCATGCGGCGATCGAGTTTGTATTTAGCGGCGTGGCGCTTTGACATGTTTCGCGTGTCCTCTTGGATGCGAGAGTTGAGGACCGCGCCCTCCTGTTCCATGCCGTGGGCCAAAGCCTTGGGGCAGGCGACAGAACCACGCTGATGTGCAGCGGGTTCACGGGTGCGGAAAAAGCCACGCGGCCCATTGCTGAGCCGCACGACGGCTGCTTAAAGCCACGAACATCGGGCAATGTCAACGCGTAACTGGCTTGTGGCGGGAAGCTCATCTCGCTGAGCGATTGTGCAGAGGGGGTGCTTCACCACTTTTGCGCCGTCTTGCCCGCCAGAACGTGTCAAGCGAACGGATCAGCGAGAACCCGCTCGAAACCGAAGCCGTCCAGCATCGAGCCGAGCCCGTGTTTCGGTGGGCCGGCGGTGAAGCCGATCGCGGCATCGCCTTCCGGGCTGGCGGCAGGGGCAGGGCCGATCAGATGCGTGACGCGCCGGGCAATGGCGGGCGCCGGGTCGATCCAGGTCACGGGCCATGGCGCCAGGTCCCGGAAGCGCGCGAGCAGCAGCGGATAGTGGGTGCAGGACAGTGTGATCACATCGGTGCGGGCAAGTCGGCCCTCGCGTCGGCGCTCCACGAAACAGGGCGCGATTTCTGTCCTGATGGCGTCATCGCTGACCTGCTCGCCGCGCATGTGGCTCTCTGCCAGCGCCGCCAGATGCCGCGAGCCGACCAGCGTCACGTCGCAATCGCCAGCAAAGCTGCCGATCAGGCTGCGGGTATAGTCGCGCGCCACGGTGCCGGGCGTGGCGAGCACGGAGAAGACACGGCTTCGCGACTGCTCGGCGGCCGATTTGATCGCCGGAACGGTGCCGACGAACGGCACGGTATGGCGCGCGCGCAAGGCGGGCAGGGCAAGTGTCGACGCCGTGTTGCAGGCGATCACCACGCAATCGGGTCGATGCGCCGTGATCAACTGCCCCATCAGCGTGGTGAGCCGCTCGACAAGGTCAGCTTCGGCCCATGCGCCATAGGGGAACGCCGCATCGTCCGCGACATAGATGAAATGCGCATCAGGACGCGCCTTCACGATGTGGCGAAACACCGTGAGGCCGCCAAGGCCGGAATCGAACACCAGAATGACGGGCGGGCGGGCGAGCATGCAGACCGCCTGATGCGCCCGTCCGGCCAGAAGATCAACGCCCTGCAAGATCAATCACCCGATTGTCGTGTCAGCAGACGATACGTGCGCATGGTTGAGGAAGGCTGAACGTCAGCCCTTGAGCGCTGCCGCGCACTCGGCCGCCGCCTTGCGGGCCGAAAGTGTCGCCCCGCCGACGGTCATCGCGCCGCCGCCGGCCGTTGCCTCGCCGGCAAACCAGAGCCGTGCGGCCACCGGCTCCGCCAGTGCGGCGCGCGCGGCGCTGTGGCCCGGCAGGCAGACCGAGTAGGCCCCGCGCGACAGCGGATCGGCCCACCATGAGGCAAGCCGCCCTCCCGTGACGGCGCGGCGGACATCGCTGCCCAACATGGCGGCAAGCGTATCCGTCAGATGCGCCACCGCTGCGGCTTCACCCGCCGCGCCCAATCCGCGCGCGAAATCACCGCCGCAGATGGCGACGGCAAGCGGCTTTCCCTCCGGCGCCATCTCGATCATGGTCATGGCTTCGGGGTGCGTGCTGTCCATCAGGGTGGTCGAGGCATTCAGATCAATGCGGGCGCCGTCGAGCCGCAGCGCGATCTTGGTGAGCGCGCCCATGCCGATGCCCGCGAGCGCGCCTTTGGCGCCGGCCGGCAGGTCTGGCACAAAGCGGATCGCGCCGCTGTTCAGCACGCCAACCGGCACGGTGATGATCGCGGCACGGGCGCGGATGGTCCCGGCGGAGGTCTCGGCCGCGACGCCGCCTTCGCCCCAGCGGATGACACGGGCGCTGACCGACAGCGAGACCGGCAGATCACGGCCATGGGCCACGACCAGCGCTCCGTAGCCATCGCGGGTGGTGACGTCCGGCCCGTTCCACAGCTGCTGATTGTCGAGCACGGAGATGCGATTTCCATCTTCGCCCAGCACCAGAAGCAGGCCCGAGCGGGCGATGGCGCGCTGTTCCGGCTCCAGTTCGGCGACCGCGTCCGCCAGGGACATGTCGCGGCCCGCGCGCTCGACGGCGGAGAGGCGCGCTTCCATGTCGCGGAAGGCCTGCCAGCGCTGTCCACGCTCGAGCCCGCCCAGCGGCCTGCCGTTTGCGAACACCTGCCAGCCGCCCATCCGCCCGCCCGACGCGTCGACCTCGATCTTCAGTTCGCGTGCAATCTCGATCCAGGGATTGCGGTCCGCGAAATGGATGATTTCCGCGCCGGCGTCGAACGGGCTGCCCAGCGAGGTGTCCGTGAAGGCCCGGCCACCGATGCGGTCCCGCGCCTCGATCAGACGGAAGCTCAGCCCAAGCCGCGCCAAGGCATGCGCAGCGCTGATGCCCGCTGCGCCCGCGCCGATGATCAGCACGTCGACGTCGGCGGCAAACAGCCGCGAGGGCATGCCAAGCAGGGCAGCGCTGGCGATGCCGCCACGCAGCGCGCGGCGTCTGGAAACAGGCGAAGTCATGCTGTCGAGGATGCCGTTTCGGTCACGGCGCGCCAAGCATCACGTGCATCACAAGGCTGTCAGGAAGGGTGCGAGCGAACGTCATCCTGTGAGATGGCGGTTGTTATACGCGATGGTGTCAACCCGCATGCAATCCCGCCAGCATCGCCTTGACCGCCGTCATCGCTGCCGCGAGCGCCTCGGCGTCGCGGGAGCGGACGATGAGGGTGGTGTTGGGCTGGCCGTCCTCGCCCCAGAACGGATACGACCCGATCATCGTTCCGGGGTGCGCCTTGGCGACCTCGCGCAACGGGGTGCCGAGATCGCCTTCCTTCATGTCGGCCCGAACGCTTTCGGAGAGCAGCTTCACGCCGGTCTGCAAGGTTGGCGCGACCGCATCGAGCATGGCCTGCATGATCACGGGCACGCCCGCCATGACGATGACGTTGCCGATGCGGAAACCCGGCACCTTGTTGTAGGAGTTGTGCACCAGTTCACCGCCCTGCGGGATGCGGGCCATGCGCAGGCGCGCTTCGTTGAGTTCCTCGGGCTTGAAGCGCTGGAGCATCACGTCGACGGCACGCTGGTCGACGTCGATGGGCACGCCAAAGGCTTTCGCCACGCAATCGGCGGTGATGTCGTCATGGGTCGGGCCGATGCCGCCTGTGGTGAAGACATAGGTGTAGCGGGCGCGCAAGGCATTCAGCGCGGCGACGACATCATCTTCGTCGTCTGGAACGACACGCACTTCCTTCAGGTCGATGCCGATGTTGGTCATGTATTCGGCGATGTAGCCGATGTTCTTGTCCTTGGTCCGGCCCGACAGGATTTCATCGCCGATGATCAACAATGCGGCGGTGATGATGGTGTCGCTGGACATGATATTTTCCTGGAAACTTCCTGGGTGCGAAGTCCGGGTAGGTACGCCGAAGTCGTTCAAGTCTCAAGTCGTCAAAACTGTCGTCATCCCGGGCTTGACCCGGGATCGGTTTGGGCGCGAGAGAGGTCAGTCAGACCTGTCGCGGCTCTCCGAGTGACCCCGGATCAAGTCCGGGATGACATGAGATTAAGCCGCGTTCTTTTTGCAAGAGTGCCGAGATGAAGCTCCCGCCCCTTGTCGCCGGCCGTCTGGTCACGCGCTACAAGCGTTTTCTTGCCGATGTCGCGCTCGATACGGGCGAGGTGGTGACGGCGCATTGCGCCAATCCCGGCTCGATGATGGGCCTGCGGGAACCTGGCTCACGTGTCTGGCTGTCCGTTTCGGCTGATCCGAAGCGCAAGCTGAAGCATTCGTGGAAGCTGATCGAGACCGATTTCGGCTGGGCCGGGCGGCAACTCGTCTCGATCGACACCGGACACCCCAACCTGTTGGCCGAGGAGGCGATCAGGGCAGGCGGCATCGCCGAGCTTCAGGGCTATGCAACGCTGCGGCGCGAGGTGAAGTATGGCAGAAACAGCCGCATCGACATGCTGCTTGGCGGCCCGGGACGGCCCGACGCCTATGTCGAGGTCAAGAATGTCCATCTCATGCGCCAGCCGGGTCTGGTCGAGTTTCCCGATTCGGTGACCAGCCGCGGGGCCAAGCATCTGGAGGAACTCGGCGACATGGCGGATGCCGGACACCGGGCGGTGATGCTGTTCGTGGTGCAGATGGACGGCGCGCGCTTCGCCATCGCCCGCGACATCGACAAGGTCTATGGCGCGGCGCTGGAGCGGGCAATGGCGCGCGGGGTCGAGGTGCTCGTCTATGTCTGCCGCCTCGGGCTGGACGAGATCGTGATCGATCGGCGGATTCCGTTCGACATGGCTCGTTGAGGCGCCGCGCGTGAGCCGTTGCGCGATTTTTCAGGTGCGCTCGAACACCAGGTTGAGCTTCGTCTGCTTGACCAGCGTGTAGCCGCAACGCTCGATCAGCGACTTGAGGTCGATGTTCCATTTCGAGGTCGAGTCCTCGACGATCAGCAGCCGCGGCCACAGCGCCATGTTCGCCGACACTAGGAAAGGTTCGAGAATCAGGTCTTCCGCACCCTCGACATCGATCTTCATCGCGTCGACATGCTCGAAGCCCTCCGATGTCAGCAACTGCGCCAGCGGCACGGCCGGGACCTTGACCGAGTTGGCGGCAGAGGAGCGCAAGGTGCGCATGCTGGATTCGCCTTCGTTGCGGGGGTCGAGAAACAGCGTCAGTTCGCCCGCCTTGTCCGCCACCGCGCAGGCCACGGCCTTGATCGTGCCGAACGGATTGAGGCTGATGTTGGTGGCGAGTTTGGCAAAGACGGCGGGTTGAGGCTCGACGGCGAGAATCTGCGCGTCCCGACCCGCGCGGGCGGCCACGAACAACGAATAGGCTCCGACATTGGCTCCAATGTCGACGAAGCGGCAGCGAGGGGTGATGCGCGCGGCCAGCAGCGCCAGTTCCTGGCTGTCGAAGAACTGGGGCATGAACAGCACGCGCTTCTCGCAGATGTTGCTTTGCGGGAAGATGCGCATCTTCGCGCCGAGTGTCTCGGTGTCGACGGGCGCTCCCCTGAGAGCCGAGATCGCCATGCGTCGGATCAGGAAGGCGAAGCGCCGGCTTGTCCAGGTCAGCGTGCTGGCGCGGGTGCGTTCGATGGCCCAGGCGACGAAACCCGTGGCCCTGTAGGCGCCGAACGCCGGCATGTCATTGTCTGAGGAGGACGTCACCATGATGGCGCGCGGCTTAGCACCAGACTATGCATTGCGCAAAGGGGCGCCACGACGCTCTTTGTGCCGCGCTGCACTTGCGCGATGGCGGACCGATCGTACATACGAATGTCAGCGCCGGTCAGGCGACGGAGCACGGGCGCAGGTTCATCCATGTCCAACACTGAAGCCATGACAGCGCCGAAGCGCAGCAACGAGATCAAGCGACACGGAGCCGACGCCTTCGCTGCCATGCGCAAGGCAGGCAGGCTCGTGGCGGAAGGGCTTGACATGGTGGCAGGCCATGTCAAGCCGGGCGTCACCACGGCGCGGCTGGACCGGCTGATGTTCGAATTCGCGATGGACCACGGTGCCTATCCCGCCACGTTGAACTACCGCGGCTATCGCCACTCGATCTGCACCTCGATCAACCATGTCGTTTGCCATGGCATGCCCGAGGACAAGCCGCTGCGGGAGGCCGACATCATCAACATCGACTACACGTTGATCGTCGATGGCTGGCATGGCGACGCCAGCCGGATGTATGCGGTCGGCCAGCTTGCCCGCAAATCGGAGCGGCTGTGCGAGATCACCCATGAAAGTCTGATGCGTGGCATCGCGGCGGTGCGCCCGGGCGGGCACTTCGGCGACATCGGCCAGGCCATCCAGGGCTATGCCGAGGCCGAGCGCTGCTCGGTGGTGCGCGATTTCTGCGGCCACGGACTTGGCCAGTTGTTCCACGACGCGCCGAACATCCTGCACTACGGCGTGCGCGGCGACGGACCCAAGATGGAGCCTGGCATGCTGTTCACCATCGAGCCGATGATCAACCTCGGCAAGCCGCACGTGAAGGTGCTGGCCGACGGCTGGACGGCGGTGACGCGTGATCGCTCGTTGTCCGCGCAGTTCGAGCACACGGTCGGCGTGACCGAAACCGGCGTCGAAATCTTCACGCTGTCGCCGGCCGGCCTCGACTATCCGATCGGCAGGCAGGGCTGACCGTCATGCCGTTCCGACAGGATGGCGCCAGACGTGGCGCCTGATCCCGATCCGCACTATGTCGGCCACCGCGACCGGCTGCGCGAGCGCTTCACCACGGCCGGGCCAGACGCACTGGCGGACTACGAGCTTCTGGAACTCGTCCTGTTCCGATCGATCCCGCGCCGCGACGTGAAGCCGATCGCGAAGGAATTGATACGCAGATTCGGGTCCTTCGCCGAAGTCGTTGCCGCGCCTCAGCATTTGCTCACCGAGGTGGCGGGCGTGGGCGACAGCGTGGCCGCCGACCTCAAAATCGTGGCCGCGGCCGGGCAGAGGCTCGCCAAAGGGCAGGTGACGAGGCGCGCCGTGCTCGGAAGCTGGTCGTCCGTCATCGAATACTGCCGCGCGGCCATGGCGTTCGAGGCGCGCGAACAGTTCCGCATCCTGTTCCTCGACAAGAAGAATGCGCTCATCGCCGACGAAGTGCAGCAGGTCGGCACGGTCGACCACACGCCGGTCTATCCGCGCGAGATCGTCAAGCGGGCGTTGGAACTCTCTTCGACTGCGATCATCCTGGTGCACAACCACCCCTCGGGTGATCCGACGCCGAGCCAGGCCGACATCACCATGACCCGCGAGATCATCGACGTCGCGAGGCCGATGGGCATCGTGGTGCACGACCACATCATCGTCGGCCGCGAGGGGCACGCGAGCTTCAAGGGGCTCAGGCTGATGTGAGGCAGTTTCGCCTCTGGCCTCGCAGCGTTCATCCCACTATGGTGCCGCCAAATCAGGTTGAGGAGCCTTCGATGGCTGAAAAGGGCGTACCGCATTTCCACAACGAGCCCGGCGTGCCGTCCGTCAAGGTCGGCTCGAAGGAGTTCATGTGCATCGGGGCCAAACCGCCGCTTGATCATCCGCATGTGTTTCTCGACATGGGCAGCGATGGCGAGATCATCTGCCCGTATTGCTCGACGCTGTATGTTCACGACGCCAGCCTTGGCGCGGGCCATTGCGAGCCCGCCGCATGCGCGTGGACGGCCGATGTGGGCAAGGCGGCCTGATCGGGCGGCGCTGACCAGGCCATGACATCGCAACCGGTTCTGATCGCCGGGGCGGGCATCGCCGGCCTGACGGCAGCCGTCGCGCTGGCGCGGGCAGGCGTCGGCGTTCTGCTTGTGGAGAAGCGCGGCGGCTTCAGCGAGGCGGGGGCAGGGCTTCAGCTTTCGCCAAACGCCACCAGCGTCATCTCCGCGCTTGGTCTCGGGCCGGCCGTCGCGCGCCATGCGATCGCGCCAAGGCGGCTGGACATCCGCCGCTTTGGCGAACCGCGCGCTTTCGCCGGAATGGGCATGCAGGATGCGCCCGAGGTGGACGGCGCGCCCTTCTGGTGCCTCGGCCGCAGCGATCTGCAGACCGCGCTGCTCGATCAGGCCCGCATGATGGCTGGCATCAGGCTGCTGGTCGGGCGCAGCGTGGTTGCTGTGGCCGAGCGGCCGGAGGGGTTGCTTGTCACGCTCGAGACCGAGCGCGGCCAGCGCGAAGACATCGAAGCCGCGGCCTTGATCGGAGCGGACGGGCTGTGGTCGACGGTCCGGAAGCTTGCAGGTGACCGCGCGGCCCCAAGATTTCTGGGCTATGAAGCCTGGCGGACGCTGATCCCGGCCGCCGGCGTCGACGCGTTCGTGCGCGCGCCGCACGTCAACCTCTGGCTCGGGCAGGCGGGTCACGCGGTTCACTATCCGGTGGCCGGCGGCAGCCTGATCAACCTCGTTCTGATCCGCAAGGGGCGGGACCAGTCCGAAGGCTGGAGCCGGGCAGGCGACGCGGGCGAGCTTGGCCCCTTCAAGGCCGCCGCCGCCCAAACCCTGCGCACGCTCATCGGCGCGGCGCCCGGGTGGCAGGTCTGGTCGCTGTTCGACCGGCCGCCGGCGCGAATGGCGAAAGGCCGGATCGCGCTGATCGGGGATGCGGCGCACCCGGTGCTGCCCTTTCTCGCGCAGGGGGCGGGTCTCGCCATCGAGGATGCGGGGGTGCTCGGGCAGTTGCTGCCCGAGGCGCTGGCGGACGGCAAGGCCGGCGCGGTCGACGTTGCGCTCGGGCGCTTTGCTTCGCTGCGCGCCGCCCGCGTTGCGCGGGTGCAGGAAACCGCGCGCGGCAATGGCCGGATGTATCATGCCGGGTTCCCGCTCGACATCGCGCGGGACATCGCGCTGCGGCAGTTCGGCGATGCAGGCATGCGCCGCCGCTATGGCTGGCTGTATGGCTGGAGGCCGCCGGGCCGATAGTCCGAAGGGAGTATCCGGCAAACCGATCTTACCTCTTGCCGCCCGTGAATTTCGTGCAATGTATGAGCCAAGAGCGGGATCGTCCGCCTTTGCCGATCAACGGCACGTTCTATGGAGGAACGCATGAGCAAGAGCCGCCCGACGGGCACCCCGAGCCGCCGCAAGTTTCTGACCGCAGCCGCCGCCGGCGGGGCCGCCACGATCGCAATGCCGAATGTCAGCAATGCCCAGACCCTGACCTGGAAATTCCAGTCGACCTGGCCGACGAAGGACATCTTCCACGAGTTTGCCGGCGATTTTGCCGCGCGCGTCAACAACATGGCCGGCGGGCGCCTTAAGCTCGACGTGCTGGCCGCCGGATCTGTCGTTCCGGCCTTCCAGATGCAGGACGCTGTCAATGCCGGCATTCTCGATGGGGGCCATGGCGTCTGCGCCTACTGGTATGGCAAGAACAAGGCGTTCTCGCTGTTCGGCACGCCGCCCGCATTCGGCTGGGACGCCAACAACTTCCTTGGCTGGATGAACTATGGCGGCGGCTACGAGCTTTACAACGAGTTGGTCAGCCAGATCCTGCGCCTCAACCTCGTCGGTTTCCTCAGCGGGCCAATGCCTTGCCAGCCGCTCGGCTGGTTCAAGAAGGAACTGAAGACAGCCGACGACATTCGCGGCCTGAAGTATCGCACTGTCGGCCTTGCCGCCGACCTGAAGCGCGAAATGGGCGCGGCGGTGACCATCCTTGCCGGCGGTGAAATCGTGCCCGCGCTGGAGCGCGGCGTGATCGACGGGGCAGAATTCAACAACCCGTCTTCCGACTCGCTGCTGGGCTTCCAGGACGTGTCGAAGGTCTACATGATGCAGAGCTGGCATCAGTCGGCCGAATCCTTCGAGCTGATCTTCAACAAGGCCAAGTTCGACGCTCTTCCGGCGGAACTGAAGGCGATCATCAAGTATGCGGGCGAGTCGGCCTCTTCCGACATGCTGTGGAAGGCGACCGACCGCTACTCGAAGGACTTCGAGGCGCTGAAGGGCAAGGGCGTCAATGTCTACACCACTCCCGACGCCATTCTCGATGCGCAACTCGCAGCCTGGGAGCGGGTGATCGAGAAGCTGTCTGCGGAGAACGCCTTCTTCAAGAAGGTGGTCGACTCGCAGAAGGCCTGGGTCAAGCGCACGCTCACCTATGAGTCCGCCAACAGCCCGCCATTCGCCAAGGCTTTCAGGCACTTCTTCAAGGCCTGAGCCATTCGTCGTCGATCCGGCGCTGGCTGGCATGTCAGCCAGCGCCGTTTCGCGATGCCGCTGCATGGCGAGGTCAGGCTTGCGCCGGACAATCGCATCCTGCATCCAGCCTCGGAACCCTGTCAGGGAGCGGGCGGCGTGACGTGCTTGTCCGCAGTCTTTGGCCGCTCCTGATCGTGCCACCCGAAAGACGCCCATGATTGTTTCCGCCGCTCTGAACATCCTTCTGCTCAGCGCCTTCGCGCTGGTGGCCATCTATCTGGCCTGGTGCATCTTCCGGCGCGGGTCGCGCCCCGTGCTTGAAGCGGTCCTGTTCGGCATCGACACGGTGTCCACCGTGCTCGGCAAGACCGGTTCATGGGCCATCCTGATCCTGACCTTTGCCATGGGCTACGAGGTTTTCTCGCGTTATCTGCTGCAGGCCCCGACCGAGTGGGCCTTCGATGTGTCCTATATCCTCTATGGCGCGTTGTTCATGCTGGCCGGGCCGTATGCGCTGACGCGCAACGCCCACGTGCGCGGTGATTTCGCCTATCGAAGCTGGTCGCCGCGCACGCAGGCGTGGCTCGATCTGGTGCTGTACTTCCTGTTCTTCTTTCCCGGCATCCTGGCGCTTTGCTATGCTGGCTACGGCTTCGCGTCGTTCTCCTGGATGATCGGCGAGCATTCCTCCAATTCACCGAACGGGCCGCCGGTCTACCATTTCAAGTCGCTGATCCCGCTGGTCGGCGGCTTCATGATCCTGCAGGGCGTCGCCGAGGTGGTGCGCTGCGTGCAGTGCCTTCAGACCGGCCAGTGGCCCGAGCGGCTGCATGATGTCGAGGAGACTGAAAAACTCATTCTGGAACAGGCCGAAGCGGCTCAGAAGGGAGCCGCCTGACATGCTCGGTCTTTCCAATCCCGAACTTGGCGTGCTGATGCTGGGCTGCTTCGTCGCCTTCATCATGCTCGGCTTTCCGATCGCCTTCACGCTGATGGCGCTGGGCATCGGCTTCGGCTATCTCGCCATGGGCGACACGGTGTTCCAGCTTGTGGTCCAGCGCACCTATTCGGTGATGGCCAACGATGTGCTGGTGTCGATCCCGCTCTTTGTCTTCATGGGCTACATCATCGAGCGGGCGAACATTCTCGACAGGCTGTTCAACGCCATCCAACTCGCCATCGGCGGGGTTCCCGGTTCGCTGGCCATAGCCACCCTGGCGACGTGCGCCATCTTTGCAACCGCAACCGGCATCGTCGGCGCGGTGGTGACGCTGATGGGGCTGCTCGCCTTCCCGGCGATGCTGCGCGCGGGCTATGACACCAGGCTGTCGGCCGGCGTGGTCTGTGCCGGCGGCTGTCTTGGCATCCTCATCCCGCCTTCGGTCATGCTGATCCTCTACGGCGCGACCGCCGGCGTCTCGGTGCCGAAGCTCTATGCGGCGGCGCTGTTTCCCGGCCTGATGCTGGCGAGCTTCTACATGATCTACGTGCTGGTCCGCTGCATGCTCAACCCGTCGCTGGCGCCCAAGCTGCCGGAATCGCAACGGGAAGCGCTTGGCTTCGACGTCGACAAGGACAAGGGTTTCCTCGTCAAGTATCTGGTTTTCGCGGTGCTGGCCTTCCCGGCGATCTACGTCGGCGTGCTGTTCCTCGAATGGTTCCTCAACAGCTTCCGGGCGCTGTTCACCGCAGCTAACGCGCGTGTCAGGCCGATCGACTACAACGTGCCAAATGCGGTCGGCTATGTGGTCGCGGCCGGAGGCATCGCGGGTCTCGGCATGCTGTTTCTCCTGGGGCGCAAGGTGTTCGTGGCCCTGGCGTCGAGCTTCTTTCCGCTGACCTTGCTGATCATGTCGGTGCTTGGCGCGATCTTCTTCGGCATCGCCACGCCAACTGAGGCTGCCGCCATCGGCACGCTCGGCGCGCTGGTCCTGGCCGCATGCTACCGCTCGCTCAGCTTCCAGAAGCTGAAGGAGAGCGTGTTCCTCACCGGCCGCACCTCCGCCATGGTGTGCTGGCTGTTCGTCGGGTCGTTCATCTTCTCGTCGATCTTCGCCTATCTTGGCGGGCACGAGCCCATTCGCACCCTGGTGGCCTGGGTCAATCCGTCGCCAACGGTGTTCCTGATCCTCACCCAGGTGATCATCTTCGTGCTGGGCTGGCCGCTGGAATGGACCGAGATCATCGTCATCTTTGTCCCGATCTTCCTGCCGCTGCTGCAGCAGTTCGGCATCGATCCGGTGTTCTTCGGCATTCTGATCGCGCTCAACATCCAGACATCGTTCCTGTCGCCGCCGGTGGCCATGGCGCCGTTCTATCTCAAGGGCGTCGCGCCGAAGCATGTCTCGATCAACGAGATCTTTGCCGGCGTGATGCCCTTCCTCTGGATCGTGCTGCTCGCCATGATCACGGTCTACATCTTTCCGCAGATCATCCTCTGGCTGCCGAACTACCTGTATTGAAGCCGAAGCGGGGCAGATGAGAGCCGACGCCATGGGTTCGGCCGGCTTCGCTGCGCGAACGATCGTGGTGCGGACAGCGGGGGTCGAACCCGCACGGTTTAAGGCCGAGGGATTTTAAGTTTTAGAATCAACGACATATGGGGCTATGCCGGGTCATGTAATGGCGTACTTCCCCTGAGTTTCGCGACATCGTCTTCGTGTCGGATCGTGTCGGACCTGGCCTCGTGCCGGGCCTGACACCGGGTCCGGACCCGAAGAAAAGGACCGCGAACCATGTCTACCAAGCTCACCCAGGCTGCCGTCAACCGGCTGGCCGAAGACCATCCGACCGGCACCCAGATATACGACGCCGACCTCTCCGGCCTGCGCATTATCGTCGGGTCCAAGTCGTCCAGCTACAAGCTCGTCGGCAGGATCAACGACGGGAGTGACCGCTACGTCTCTATCATCATCGGCCGCACCGACGAGGTGAGCCTCAAGACTGCCCGGGACAAGGCGACGGAGTTGAAGCTGGCCTTGCGGCGCGGCGAAGACCCGCGAGCGCCGAAGCGAGCCGTGCCAAGCCTTCGCATGGCATGGGACCGCTACAAGAAGACCCGCGGTGCCGAGCTCCGGCCAAGCACCGTCGCGTCTTACACCCAGAAGGTCGAACTCTACCTCAAGCCCATCCTGGATGTGCCGATGGACAAGCTCGACCGTGAGACCGTCCGTGCCCTTCATGAGAGGATCACCAAGAACAACGGCCCGTACTGCGCGAACAGTGCCATGCGCGTTCTGAAGCTCCTGCACAATGATGCCTCTCGCACCCAAGACCTTCCACCGAACCCTGTGAGCCGTGCGGTTCGGATGAACAAAGAGACGCCCCGCAAGTGGGCGCTCGACGCTGCCGGCCTTGCCGAGGCGTGGCGGCGTCTGGATGCCATGGAAGATCGCGTCAGGGCGGCGTGCTGGACAGTGATGCTGCTGACTGGCCTTCGCTCGCACGATGCGCGTTCGATGCGTTGGGCGCATTTGGACGAGGACGGTGTGCTAACCGTTCCGTCTCCCAAGGGTGGCGCAGACCGCGCATTTCGTTTGCCTCTGCCAAGGCGGCTGTTGCAGGTCCTTGAGATGGTGAAACAGGAGACGGCTCCGATGGAGAGTCCCTTCGTCTTTCCATCGCTCACCAGCGAGTCGGGCCACATCGAGGAAATGCGGCGGACAGCCGAGTTTTCCCACGCGCCGCATCAGATGCGTCACACCTATCGGACATGGGCGCTGGAGGCCGGCGTAGACATGCAGACCGTGACGCTGCTGATGAATCATCGACCGGCAGGCGTGACATGGGGATACGTTACCCGCGCCCACCTGCTCGGGCACATGCGCGAGGCGCAGGAGAAGGTCTGTCAGGCCATGGTCAGGCACCGCGCCTGAGTGGACAGTTTCGCCTGTTGCAGGCGATTTCGGGTCGATTTCCGATGGACGAGTCGGCCTCTGCCGGTTCACGTTGAAGGACGAAAGGTCGAAAACAGGCTCCACACGGCTCCACGAGAAACGTTGGTATGTCGACGTGCGTGGCTTCGGTAGCCTTTCCCGATCGATCACCGTTCGGAAAGGAACCGAAACATGGAAGACCTCGTCAAGGAGACGTTGACCCGCCTCGACCGCATCGAAGCCGGCATCAGGATGCCGCCAAAGGAGTACCTCGACACCGACGCGGCGGCGGATTTCACCAGCATCAGCGCCGTCCAGCTCGCAGAGTGGCGCTCGCGCGGCGGCGGCCCTCGCTACATCAAGATGGGCCGGAAGGTGCTCTACCGCGTCAGCGACCTGCGCGAGTTCGTCAACTCGTTCGCAAGGGAGGCGCTGTCATGAGCGCACTTAAAAATCAAAAGGGGCCCGTCAGCTCTGCTTCTGACGGGCCCGGAACGCCTGGAGAGCGCAAGGAGACAATCGGAACGGAGTTTGGCAACCGCACCGACAAGATCGACAATGCCGCGCCTCCAAGCACGTCGTCGCCATTGAAGCTCGATTTCATCCCGCTGCACGGCGCGAAGGACGTGGACGCCAACGGCAAGAATGTCGGCAAGGCGCCGCTTCGGTCCGGCTGGCAGAGGGCTGCGGCGATGAACGACGCCGAGGTCTCAGCGCATCTTGCCAAGGGCAAGAATGTCGGCGCTCGCTTGCGCGACGACCAGCTTGTCATCGACGCCGATCCTCGCAACTACTGGCCCGGCGACGATCCCCTCGCGCGCCTCAGGCGGGACGTGGGCTTGCCTGACGGGCCGACCGTCGAGACGGGCGGCGGCGGCTTCCACATCCATATGCGAAAGCCAGCCGGTCTGAAGGTCCGAGACACCCTGGATGAGTATCCAGGCGTCGAGTTCAAGACGCTTGGCCGGCTTGTCGTCGTGCCGCCGTCGATCCACCCGAACGGCACGCCGTATCGGTGGGACCCTCTCTGTGGCCCCGACATGGCCGTACCGAATGCGACGGATGCGCTCATAAACCTTCTGCAGAAGCCCGATATGGCTTCGGTGGCCTCGGGCGGCTCATGGTCGATCGAACAGCTTTCGATAGCGCTCGAAGGCTTCGACGCGCGCGAGTTGAGCACGAATGAGAGCTGGCTGCCGATCGCCATGGCGGCGCACTACGAGACGGGCGGCGAAGGTATCGACGCATTCCTCGACTGGTGCGCGACAGACCCAGAATACGCAAACCGGACGGACGAGGCCCGAGCCAGGTGGGACTCTTTCCACGTTCACCCAAGGAACGGCGCCTACAAGGGAGGCACTATCCTCTGGGCCCTCAACAAAGCAGGCCGAGGCGACTTGGTCGAGAGGATCAAGCGCTTTGGTGAAAACCCGGCCGATGACTTCCCGCCGTTTGATGAGGCCGACCTGCCCCCTGCAACCGGCGATCGCATCGACCGGATGAACGAGAGGTTTTGCGCGGTCCTCGATGCTGGCCAGTTCGTCGTCTTCATGGAGGACGAGGACACGGCCTTCGATCCGCCACGCAAGCTATGGACGCGGATGTCGCGCGAGTCCTTCAAGCACTACCACGAGGACGAGCGCCTCAGCCTGATCGGCAGCAGCCGGGAAGTTTCCATCGCCGATCTCTGGCTTCAGAGCCCGAGACGTCGAAAGTATCCAGGCATCGTCATGGACCCTGAGGGACGTGATGCCGGCAGCCGGCTGAACATCTGGCGCGGCTGGGCTGTCGCGCCTGCGGCTGGCGATTGGTCGCTGATGCGCGAGTTGATAGAGCAGACGCTCTGCTCGGGCGACAAGGCGTCGGCGGACTACGTGATGCGCTGGATGGCCTTCATGTTCAAGCGGCCCGGCACATCGCCGGAAACGGCCATCGCCTTTCGTGGTGAGCAGGGAACAGGCAAGGGGACGCTCGGACGCGCCCTGATGGCGATCACCGGCGCGCATGGCATCACGGTCGCCGCGCCGTCCCAGTTCGCAGGCAGGTTCAACGCGCACCTTCGAAACGCCGTCTTCCTATTCGCCGACGAGGCATTCTGGCCCGGACACAAGGAAGCCGAGGGCGTGTTGAAGCAGCTCGTGACCGAGCCGGTCATCTCATACGAGGGTAAGAATGCCGCCATCGTCCAGGGACGCAATCTCGTCCACCTGATGATGGCCAGCAACAACGACTGGATCGTACCAGTAACCCTTGATGCGCGCCGCTTCGCCGTCTTCGACGTGGCCAGCAACCGTCAGGGAGACCACGATTTCTTCAAGCGTCTGAATGCTCAAATGGCGTCAGGCGGCCTTGCCGCCATGCTGCACGACCTGCTCGCGATCGATCTTGGCGACTGGCGACCGTCCCGCGGCATCCCGAAGACGAAGGCGCTCGCAGAACAGAAGGCGCTCAGTCTCGACCCCGTCTCGAGGTGGTGGATGGGCCTGCTCGACCGCGGTTGGCTTCCAATTCAAATCCCGTATCGATGGGAGGCTGGAGCCGTGGAGATCGGGCCGAACGAGAAGTTCGACATGATGAGAGACCTGGAAGACTTCCACAGATCGAACCGTCAGTACGCCGGCAAGGTCTCAGAGAAGGCCATCATCAAAGCGGGCCGAAAGCTCGGCCTGGAGGACGCTCGCCCCGGCGGCAAGAAGCGCGTCTGGATCCTTCCACCGCTTGACGAGGCGCGCCGACAGTTCGAGGAAAGCCTCGGAGGCGCCGACCTCTTCAACTGAAGCACGGGGCCTACGGAACATGACGCGTCATGACGCTTTGGGAAATCGAAGCGTCATGGCCTAAGTCCATGTTTTCGTTATGTTTTGACGCTTATGACACTTATGACACTTATCTATTCAGAAAGATAAACAGAAAGCAGATGCAGAGAGGGCGCTTCCCTGGAAGACCTAGGCCGACGACGAAAGCGCCGAAGCCGAAACGGAAGCGTCATTGCGTCAGAAGCGTCATAGTGCAGCGATATCAATAGCTTAAGCCATGACGCCTTGAGGCATCGAAGCGTCGCATGCGTCATGCCCTGGTCGACGGCGCTGCGTGTCCCGTAAACCGCCTCATGCCCAGCCAGCGTGAAGCCTTCATGCCGAATTTCGCGCCCCGTGGCGCCTCGCGCGCGAGAAAGGCATCGCTTGAGCAGGCAGAGCGCCTCCCTGCCACGGTGGCCGACACGTGCGTAAGCGCGCCCCTCAGAAGGTGCCGCCCTGCCTCAGCCGGTGGCAGACACAAGGGATCATCAGTCTGACGCCCCTCTTTTGAGCCAAAAAGACCAAGTATTGCAAGCGCTTGGAGGGTGCCACTTTCACGGCCCGGCTCCAGGCCCGACGAGGGCCCAGGGAACAACCCACTTCCCGTGGAGGACGAGGCCGGCCCCTGAGGCCTCCGTGTGCCCCGTGACCTCCCGACCGCAGGAAGCCCGCTTGCCGAAATCGCGAGATGTCCCAGGGACGGGCCCGTAGATCGATGGCGTGCCGGTCGTCACACGGCGGGCAGCATTGCCATGAGTTTCGGAGGATTGGCCATGGCAGACAGAAAGCAGGAGGCGGTGCAGCGCTTCGATCCGGCCCGGCGCAGGCCTGAGATGGACCGCCGCTGGTCGAAGGAGGTTGAGGACGTCGTCCTTGAGATCATCTCGAAGACCGGCTCGCCCAAGCAAGCGGCCGAGGCCGTTGGCATCGGCGCATCGACGATCCATGACCACCGGCGGCGCGACCCCGAGTTCCGACACCGCTACGCCGTGGCGATGGACGACGCCTTCAACGCCGTCCTCGGGCACGCGTTCACGCGCTCGTTTGACGAGGTGCGGCCCTCGGACCGGCTGACGGAGGTGTTGCTGCGGCTGCGGTGGCCCGAGCGGCTCGGCCAGTTCCTCCAGACGTCCGGCGGCAGCGGTCAGGGCGGCGGGCTCGATCCGATGGTGATCGCGCGCATGCCCTCCGAGGATCGGACGGCGTTGATCGGGTTACTGGAAAAGTATCAGGAGGTGGCGGGCGACGTCGCGTTGGAGGTGCAGGCGCATGACCACGCGCTCCTTGATTGACACGCTGCGAGACCTCAAGGCGGCAGAGGGCCTAGCGCGCTGCCTGGAGGCGACCGCGCCAGGCGTCGTCATGTTGGAAGGCGGCGGCGACGCGCTCGTACGCCGCCATGGCCGACCGACCGGCGCCGGGTTCTGGACCTTGCAGTCGTTCCCGGAGCCGCTTTGGGAAGCGATGGCGCGAGAGCACGCTCAAGGGCTCGGAGCTAGCCAACCGCGTCCCGTTTAGCCCTCGCCTCCCTATCTGTGGGGATGCCTGAGTCCTCTGCCTTTCGCGAGTTTCTCATGCGCGATCGGTACCATGCAATTGAGTCGATGCTCGTGGCGGCATGGGGAAACTTGGCTTTGACTAGTTCAAGCGCCTCCCGATTGGTCAGTCCGCGACGGATCGCTTTCTCTGCTTCGTCACCGATCGTGCCCTGCCAATGGATGCCGAGCAGGTACGCGTTGATCGCCTCGCGCGCCGCGTCTGACAGGTTGATGCCCATGTCCTCGGCTACTTCCTCCAATCCGAGGTATTGATCCTCTCTGATGCTAACTGAGATTCTTTTCATCAGTTTTCCGCTTGACGCGTCACTCTCACTCATGCTTACCTCGTTCTCACATTGCTCATGGGTGACGCAATGTGCAGCAGAAGAGAGAAAGGATCAAGTCATGTACGTGAGATTGCAGTTGATGGGCGTGCTGAGCGCGTCGAAGGAGCGAGGAGAGGGCGAGCTTCCGGGCTGCGCCGGTTTGAACGAAGTCAGCCTCAACTTCGGCGACCTCTGGGGCGGAGACGTCCGGCGGATTCTCAGGGACGGGGTACATGTCGACGTAGGCCGCGACATGGCACCCCTGCTCGGCGAGGCGTTGAAGCAGATCGGCAACCTCGGCGTGGCCGTGCACACGGGCAGGATCAGCGCCCTGGAACTCCTGTCCACGGCGGAGGGTACAAAGGTCACTGGCGAGGTGCCCTACGAGACGCTCGCGACCATTGGTGCGGCAGGACTTAGGGTCTCCGCACCGATGGTCCCCGTAGTCCAGAACTGAGGAGGGGTCGATGCACAATAGTCTCAAGCATACCCCTATGGAGGCCGGTCTCAGCGCAAAGACAGGGAACCGGGCTAAGACTTGGCATCTCTCGCTTGGTAAGCATCTGCCGAAGGTCAAGATCAGCCTTGATCATGTCGATCGAGCCTTGCGTACGATGAAGGGTACGGTCGGCTGCCCGGAGATCATCGGGCCAGACAGCTTCACCAGCCCTGAGTTCGTAGTCCATGCGGCAGCGATCATCGCAATCGTCGAGGAGTTCCACAAGCAGTTCGAGGGCTCAGGCCAGGCTCAGTTCAGCCTCGTGCAGGAGGCGATGGGCGCCGACTACCTTCGTGACAACGCTTGCCTCCAGGGGTGCTGCGTCGGGACGGACAACTCAGTGGACCCTTTTGAAGCAGCAGTTGGAGAGCGTCTTGCCACCGTCGAGGCCCACGTGGGCGTTCGGTCGGCCGCGTAAGTGCTGGTCTGTCGCAGCACGCCCAAACGTCATGCTGAGAACGTCTACGGACCGGCCGATGGGCCGGTCCGGTCACCCCGCTGGGGGTGGACGCCTATGCGGGCTGTGTCCCGCGCCGGGGTTCTCGATCCCGTGGGCGTGATGCTCACGATGATGGAGGAATACCATGGCACTGAAGAAGACCCGCCCGACATTGACGAAGCCCTGGCGGTCCGTGACGGACCTGAGGGACGCGCTCACTCGGGCACGTGACTTCGGCGATCAGCACCGCAGGCTGCTTGCCGACCTCAACGGACGCGTGGACAGCCGCCGAAAAGAGCTGGAATCCACGCTCTCCGACCTCTCGACCGCGCAGCGCATGCAGGTGGTCGAGCGCGCCGCCTCGGGCCTCCGGGCCGAGCTCAAGCGCTCCAGCACCGACGCGCGAAACGCGCGCCTCCGCGACCTCGACGCGCTCCGGCGCACGGTCGAGGACGCCCGCGCACACTATTCGAGCCCAACGCAGATGCTCGCGCGCGAGAAGCTCGGCAGCGAACGCCGCTCGCGCCTCATGCAGCAGGTCGAGCACTCCGGCGACGCCGAGCTCGCGAGCCTCGCAGCGCTCGCCGTCTCGGAGAAGGACAAGGAGCTCGGCGCCGTGCTCGCGGCCCGCGTCGGGCGCATTCCCCACGCCTCGCGACCGTTCTCGCCGCACGAGCTCGCCGCTCTTCTGGTCGGCGACGAGTACCGTGGCGTCCAGGCCGCCGTGATGGAGGTGGCCGAGATTGCACAGCGCGCCATGAACGACGACCGCGCATTCGACACCGGCCGTACGAACGGCGCCGGCGCGATCGGCGTGGCGCTGATGGCCCGCGACCGGCTCGCGCTTGCTGCGCCCGAGCTTCCCGAAGAACCGACCGACAAGGAGTGACGAGATGCCGACCTACGCCATTTTCCCAACGCGCGAAGAACAGCGCCGCGGGGACCAACTCAATTTTGCAGTCGCCTTCGGCGCGACTCCCGCCGCCGCGCGCAGCGCGGCCGAGACGCTGCTCGGCGAGCCCGGCGCGCTCGCCGGCTGGACCGTCGTCGATGTGTCCACCGCAGCCCAGCCCGCCGTGTTCGCCTCCGGCCTGCCGGTCGGCGCCCGCGCGCAGTCCGTCTGGCCGAACCTCGACCGGGGCGGCTCCTATCTGAAGGGGACCTGACCGATGGCGTTCAAAGCTCCCGACGGGCTGCAATGCCTCCTCGCCGGCTGGAAGGTGGTCCAGCCGCTCGACATCTGGGCCCTCCGGGGAATCGACTTCCGTATCTCGTCGCGGGGGCAGCTCATAGAGGAGACCGAGCGGGACCTTGTTCGCCACGGCTACTACCGCGTGGAGATACCGATATTCCCGCCCGACGCCTATCCCTTCATCTGGGTCAGGGGAAAGTGGCTCAACGACATCCACGGGCCCAAGATCGACAAGGACCTCCGGGCGCTCATGACGGACGGCGACATGATCACGGTGCTGTTCGCCTACCGGGTACAGTTCAAGCGCGACACCGAGCGCAGCATGACGAAGGTGTAGCACTGATGGGCAACCTCGATGACTTCGCCAAGAGGATGAACCGCATCGCAGTCGCCGTGGAGGCGAACGCAGAGCGCGCCGTCCAAGACGTGTCCAGGGAGGTCGCGCGGGCCGCGATCGAGGCCACGCCGGTCGATACCGGCTTGGCCCGCTCGAACTGGCAGACCGGCCTCGACGCCGCGCCGCTCGGGGTTCTCCCGGCGCGCATTCCCGGTGTAAAGGGCAGCACCGGCGACGCGAACTCGGCCGCTGCCATGTCCGCGTGCGAGCCGGCAATCGAGGACTTCGACGTGACGAAGAACCGCGAGGTCCACATCACCAACAACGCGCCGCACATCGGCGCGCTCAACGACGGCCACTCGAAGCAGGCCCCGGCCGACTTCGCGCGGCTCGCCGTCCTCGCGGGCCTCGGGATGATCCGCCGGGCTAGGATTTTGCCGGACTGACCGACGTCAGCAGCGCCGCCGGCGTCGTGTCGAGGTGTTCCGCGAGCTTGGCGATCATGGTCAGGGACGGGTTGCGCCGGCCGCGCTCGATGCCGCTGACGTAGGTCCGGTCGATCTTCGCGCCGAGCGCGAGCGACTCCTGCGAGATGTCCAGCGCCTTGCGCGCCGCCTTCACGTTCTCAGCCAGGACTCTCCGGTAATCGACCATACCGGCATCGCGCCCGGATGTAGCCGCATCGTCCACGGACTCATCGTCACAATTCGGCTGCACTTCCAGTTTTGTCGATTATATTCGACAGAAAAGTGGGTGGCGAATGGCGATGGTCGTTGAATGGCTCTACAAGGGGATGGCAACCTGGTACGGCGCGGCCATCATCGGCGGGTTGCTCATCCTTGCCTTCGAGCGGTGGGACCGCCGACGCGAGCCGACCGAAGCCGACGTGAAGCGCGCCGCTGAGCGGTATAGGCAGCACTACGGCGACGACGCCTTCCGGGTCATCGGCGACCACATGCTCGCAGCGCGGTTCGCGCCGGACGGGCGGCACAGCCGGTTCCTGAAGCGGGTGTCGGCGGAATTGCTGAAAACATCACTTTTCAGCTCAAAGTCTTGAGAAAATTTCGGCCAAGCATTAGCCTTTTCCCCAATTGGGGAAGGGGCCGACTTGGATTCGAGGAATGCAGGCGAGCGCGAAAAGCGCAACGACATAGTCGAGGTCGTCAAACTGCTGGAGGGGCTCAGCCCAATCCAGGTCGAAGTGGTGCGATCAATCATAAAGCGCTTCGCTGATGAGCAGGAAAGCAAGCTGGTTCGTGACGACTTCCTGACCCAAGCTTCATTCGAATACTTCACGATGAGGCTGGCCGCTCATCATGCCTACAGTTCCAGTGTGCTGAAGAAGGAAAACTTTGAGCATATCCTAGGCTCAGGACTCATTGATCACAACCAGAATGCGACGGCTGCGGCGATGCAGATGGCTGAGAAGAAGGCGTGTGCGCATCGGTCATAGCGGGTATGGATGCGCCGCCAGTCCTTGAGCTTGCCG